>Ga0307376_10000071_pt1 | contig 162142 bp, 142 predicted proteins | sample TR2MG_FD_202536 | JGI IMG/M metagenome (GOLD analysis project Ga0307376, IMG submission 202536) | Soil microbial communities from Risofladan, Vaasa, Finland - TR-2 | ecosystem: Environmental > Terrestrial > Soil > Coastal area > Acid sulfate soil | place: Finland: Risofladan, Vaasa...
TCTCAGGTTTGCTACTACATCCTTTGCAGCTTCTACACCAATGTTATGGAGTATAACAGGCATAGTGATGGTTTCGTAAGAACTGATTACACCATCGCCATTTCCTCCTGCATTATCATCGATGGTATGACTGTCATATATGCAGTATGGACCGGAGTTTGCAAGTGCGGAACCTTCGTATGGAAGAAAATCGTGTGCTGAAGCAGTAACCAGGAGTGTTCCCGGAGTTGTTGGACAGATGCTTAATGTAACCTGACCGCTTGCATTCGTAAAATCGCTAACCCAGGTTTCTGTGCCCTTCATTGCACACACGAGTGCGCCGGAAACAGGTGCTTTTGTTTTTGCATCGGTAACAGTAACCGTGAAATCACTGGGACCAAGCGGCACATTTGGTGCATGAGTGGCATGGAGTGGTGTTGGAATTGCTGTCCAGATTTCAGTCATCGGGTCGCCACACCACATATACATCTTAGTATTCTCTATGGCTAAGTTGCCGTGAATAGGCAATATCATAGCTGCCGAATAGTTGCTGACCCATCCAACATTCCATATCGTAGAATCGCAGTATCCGCGATAGAAGTATTTATCATAGTCATGGTTCGGGATGGTATATGAGGGGTTTGAGGCTCCAAGGGAAGCAATCGCACCACCAGGATTCTTCCTCTGCCAGCATTCACTGAGGCATTCACTTACTGAAATGTTGCCGCAGACGCATGCAATATTGAAAACTACAGGGGTTTCGTCTCCATTTGTAAGTGCATTTACATTTGTTGTGGACCAATTCTCATTGGGGATATCCCATTGCCACCATATATATGTATCTCCGTGACCGCGATAATTAACGACATTTCTACCATCGTTAATTGCAGCAGTTACGGTGGCATTCGTCTGTCCTGATTTTGCGCCCATAATTGTGTCCATTGTGGGTGTGAAATAGGAATACGGATAGTTGTAAATTTCCCTCTTACACTGCGAGTATTTTGCAGGATACAGTTCCTTGTGTGCAACCAGCACAGACTTTATCAGCCAATCATTCAAAGGTGGATTTTTATCATAGGTGAGCTGCTTATTAACTATATCCGTGACGGTGCTTGCAGATGAAGCGGAGAACCTTCCAATGGCGAGTTCAGCATAGTAGTCACCGCCGGTGATGAAGGAATACCATGCATCGGAAGCCGGACAAGAATAGCCCGTATATGTTGGGATCTGCGCAACGTCCCCGACAAGGAGCACGTAATCCGTACCGTATGTATTGTAATGGTTGGTAATATACGTCTTGATTGCCGAAGAATTAGAACCTGCGGTAGATGATGGTACTACATCAATGGTAATACCCTTCCTGCGGTACCAATCGGTCAGCGGCGCGGCTTCATCTATGAAGCTATCATAGATAATGGCAAGGTAATGGATATCAGCTGCCCGCGTGAGTATGTTCATCCATCCGTAATTGAGGATTGCATTCCGGTACATAGCGCTGTAGCGTTTCGAAATGACAATCTGTTCGCTCGTACCGTGAACGTTTATTCGAACGATGAGCTTTTTGTATACGGTGAGTTCCTTAGTAGCGGGATTGTACTGAAACGGGTAAACCTGCAAATTGGTAAGGGTGATATCCCTCCATACCTTAAGATCAGAGATACTCGAGATGACTTCAGGGAAGGTGATGTTTGTTGAGTAGAAATTATTATCAATGGTGAAGGGTTGTTTGCTTGCAACATCCGTTGTCGGTTCCTGGAAAGGATAGAGGTTGTACCCGCTAAAAATTTCCGTTTCTGCTGCAATAATTTCAATATCCAGATTTGCGTTTTGGGGGACGCCAACATTAGCGCCTATCATTGGAATCTCGGGTTTGCCGATGTCGTGGCTGGTTCCGGAGTAAGGTGGGATGGAAATACGCTGATAGATGATCCCATTTTCAACAACCTCGGAAACATCGAAACCAGGCAGCGTTACTTCAATAGTGATTGCATCATGTGTCTGATTTTGAACGGCAATGATTTCCTCTTGTGAATTGAAGCTGCTCAGAGGAATCCATCCTCCCCAGCAAACAGAAGCAACAAGTAAAAAAAGAATTACAAAATACTTCATTCGTCCTCCTCAAGCTAAGAGTTGGAATATTTACCGATAAAATTCACCTCCTTCCTTAGAATTTTATACAATTTTAGCAAGGGATTGTCAAGCAAAAAATTACGAAACACCGGCATTTTAAAAATTGCTCAATTTTATAAGTTTCCTTAATAGGATTACATTCATAGATTTGAGCCTTACAAAGTAAACACCACTCCTTACATCCTTTCCTTTTTCATCCTTCCCATCCCAGGTTACAGATGAGAAGAGCGAAGAGGGAGGAGAGAAGAGTGAAAAAGACCTGACCAACCTTCCACTCACATCATAAATCCGTAATGAGTTAGGTGTGAGGCGTGAGCTTTTACTATTTACGGTTGACGAATAACGAATAACGGTCTCTTTGGTGAATGGGTTTGGGAAAATTGTTAATCTCGGATTTCGGGTTTCGGATTTCGGATTTTTCGTTTCCTCAATGCCCGTATACAGAGGTGGGTCTGTTGTGAATTTCACAGCAGTGGCATCATCAATAGTTGATGCACCAGAAGAGTATGTTCCATTGTAGACATACTGCAAGCCAATAGTTTGTTCTTTGTTTTCTATTCCCACGGTACAGGAAAGACTGTTGATGATAGTTTTGTATTGGCAGATAATTTCTCCGTCACCTGTAATTGTGGAATAGTAGTTGGGGTCATAGAGTATGTTCTCGAAAGTTTCGGGGTCAGCGGGATGAGGGATAGAATCAGCATAGGTATGATAAATTCTGCTCCATTCAACGATAAAGAGGTGATTCGATATATCGTATTGGTAGTATATATGATATGGCACAGGAAGACTGTCGGTAAGGTCATCCCAGAATGGTGCAATCATAGCAGGAGGACCGTATGTATCCGGAATAGGCCAGTTTGCGTATGTGCCCAGATGTGTTTTTCCTGCCGCAATCCAACCGTTTGCGCATATTGATATTGAGTCATAATCTATTCCATAGTATTTGAAGGTAAATGGGAGAGGGATTGTAACTGTCCTGTCTTCCCACAGGGGAAGAAGCGTTCCGGAGCCCCCATAGTTCGGGTCGACCTCAATCCAACTGTATATAGGCGCTTCGGTATATTCAAGATCGCTATTATCGTAAGCATAGTATCCATACTCATCAGGACCTGTTGGACTTCCGTTTGTAACAGGACCTATTGTAATCACGAAACTAAGGCTATCAATATAATAACTACTTGCAGATAAATATAGTGTGAAATTTGCTTTGTAGCCTTTATAGGCATTTTGTGAAATGTAAATGTGAAATCTATCCGAGGAATTGGTTGCATTGTTACCAGATGCAATGTTACCAAAACTTCCGAGTGAGTCACTGATCGAAATATATGGGTCCTGTATTCTGAGTATTGCATTAAGGTTTGCTGCCGTAGCATTACCGGTATTCTCAAGTGTTACGCTAAATCCGGCATTTTCACCGGGTTCTGGTATGCCGTTACCTCCATCGTAGAATATGAAGTCCACATATGAGATATTGCAAGCGAAAACAGGAACTTGAAAATATGAATACCAGGTGGAATCATTATCGCTTATATTGAGGGATAAACCAAGAGAGTCACCAAACCTTAAGGAAGAAGGAACAACGAAATCGAAATCCTCATTACTTAATGCCGTATCCTGAGCTGAGATGTCTCCAAAGGTCTCTACCGAATCTGTTATGGTTACCAGCGAGTTTATGGAGTGAAGTATCGCTGACACATTATACGAACTCTGGGTTCCAAAGTTTTTGAGAACTAATGGCATCTCGATTGTCTCTCCTGGATTTACTTCCCCATCATTATTTCCGCTGCTTCCTCCGGAGTTATCGTCATCTATGAAATGGCTTTCATATCCTACATAGGTTGTGTTTGAGATGACTGATGCACTTCCTTCATAGGGTATGAAATTTAACGCCGTTACCGTTATATTGAGTGTTCCCGAGGTTATGGGATTTATCAGGAAATGACAATTCCCTTGTGAATCAGTATAATCGTATGAATAGATTTCAGTTCCCTTGACAAGGCAGACGAGTGCTTTCCTGACCGGAAAGTTATTATTGTCTCTTACCGAGACATCGAACCCCGTATTGCCGCAGTGAATAATGGCAGAATGAGTTACTGTCAGATTTTCTGGAATGCCTGTCCACATATTTAACTCTGGATCCCCAAGAATGTGATAAACACCGTATTCAATTTTAGTTGTATCGTATTCAGGATAACAGGAGAACATAAACAATTTACCTGCGTTCATAGCTTGTCCCAGGATAATAAGAGAATCATTGAAAATCGCTCTATATATGCCCACATCAAGCGAATTGTTTCTGCTTGCATAGGTCCAGTGAGAAGCACCTATAAAGGCAACACCTCCTTTGGGATTACTCGGTGTTCCTGCCCTTAACCAGATTTCGCCAAAACATTCTCCTCCACTCCAGTTGAACTTTCCGGCGCCGCAATTTATACTCGTCATAACAGGAAGTTTCCATCCGTTGGATAGATTATATAGTATGTTATTGGTGTCATAGTAGGGTTCTCTCCAGCCGTAACCCCAGCCACCGCCTCTATAGTTTATATATGCCCTACCGTTGTTGATTGCATTGGTTATCATCGTTGCATTTGCACCGTTTCTTGCAAAGAGTGTATCAGTTGTATATCCATAAGATTGCACAAGTTTTTGCACCCAGACCTTGGTTTCAGGTTGAGATTCAAAATCCCTTCCTGCAGCGCACAGGAATTTTCCAAGCCAGGTTGTGGGTGATACAGGTGCTTTTTCATAACTCAGTATCTTTGCAGTTATAACATCGAGCTCCAATGTATTATCGGCTGAAATTCTGCCAATAAATACATCGGGGAAGATATCGGAGCCCTCGAGTTGACTATATGGAAGGTCCGTAGCATAGTTGCTATTATGATGTGGATCGTAATCATAAAAAGTTGGCATTACATCTACGTCTCCAACAAGAAGAACATAATCAGGCGGTACGGGCCAGGTATTGTAAGCGCTTAAAATGAAATTCTTTATCTGGGAGTTCGTTGAGCCCACTTCTGAAATCTTCTTGATGACCGTTTGATTCCCTTTTCTGTTTTTCCAGTCAGCAAGGGAAAGAACATTGTTGTAAAGAGCATCCGGGACGATTATCAAATAACTTCCTCTTTGTCCCTTCTCACCTGTTAATATGTTGTCATAGTTGACGAAAAATTTCCTGTAAAGCGGGACAAAAGCACTTGAAAATGTGTTCCTTCTTCTGAATTTTGGATTTTCAGGATTTGCATAGGAAAATGAAATTTCAATTTCAATCTCTTTGGTTATTTTGATTTCCCCTTTTTTTGGGTTGTATGTAACAGGGAAAATAGTGATAGGAATAAATCTTGCATCTCTCATTATTGCCGGGGAACCTGTTTCTAAAGTCCTTTCTGGATACCATGTATCCTTTTTGTAGAATTCCGTATCGCACTCGAATGCTGGTTTTTCATAATCTGTCCCTCGATTGTATGGGACTATACGAATGCCGTTTTTTGTATAACTTTCTGTGTGAACTACCCTGAAATTGCAGGTTGCATTATCAGGTATGGCAATGAATCTTGTGACGGCAGGAAGTTCTGGTTTACCCACGGAGCGGGTTGTGCCTTCCTCAGGGTAGAGGACTTGTTTGTAGTTATCTATGTCAAGCATTTTAGGTTCTGGAAATTCCATCTTGACAAGTATAAGTGATTGATTGGATTTTAGCACATGAATTTTTATTGCATTTTCACTGGATGCTACCCTGATTTGTGAGAGGAGAATGAGAAAACAGAAGGTAAGTATTAAACTTCCTTTCATATAATGTATTTTAGTTCTTCAAGTCGATTTTGTCAAGAGGAAAATGTGATTTTACGGTATCACAATCTGATGCCGAGAGAGAAAGATAATCCCCTTATGTAAATTCTCTCTTCCAGTGGTGGGTAGGAAAAATTCCCCAGAAGAAGAGTTAATTTGCTCTCCAATGAGAAAGAGGGGTTTACTATGTATCGGACACCGGAGTTTGCCTGAAGGCAGTAACCCATTCCCTGATAATTTTTCCAGGTGGTAATTTTCCATCCGGGTGTATAATATACATTTTTTGACTGTTCGTGGAAGTATACCCAATTGATTTTTGCCGCAATGAATGGGGAAAGCTTCTTTTTGGCAATAGCATAATTCAATTCAAAACCTGTAAGTGTTATGTATTTTGAAGATGTAGAACTAATGAGTTCAATACCGGACATAGATTCACTGTAAAGACTCCTTCCTTTGTTGCGAATAATCTGAAAACCCAATGAAGCACCGAGTTTTTCACCGGTTATGAAAATTACATTTACTCCTGCTCCAAGAGAAGGAGTAAACCCCTTGAGAAAGACCGATGAGAGCGAAACCTGTGTGCCAATACGTTCTTTCTCAACGGTAGGAGTTGCGAATATGATTGATACACACAGAAGAATAGGTGTTATCATTTTCCTTGTAGCTATAACGGAAATCCCATTTTTCCTTTTGACAGTTGTTTCATCATCTTTTTCATTGCATCAAAGTCCTTTAACAGTTTATTCACTTCTGCAACGGTTGTGCCGCTACCTGATGCAATCCTTTTTCTTCTGCTTCCGTTGATAATTTTGGAATTGCTTCTTTCCTCTTTTGTCATCGAATCAATTATTGCTTCGATTTTTAGCAGTGCTTTATTATCAACATTCACCTTTCCCAGCGATTTTATTGCGGGCAGCATACTCGCAATTTTTTCGATAGGTCCCAGTTTTTTTACCATACGCAGTTGTTTTCTGAAATCTTCGAGGGTAAATCGTGATTTGGCGAATTTCCTTGCTGTTTCCTCTGCTTCTTCTTTTTTTATTACTTCCTGCGCTTTTTCAACGAGTGTTGAAAGGTCGCCCATTCCCAGTATTCTTGAAGCCATTCTATCAGGATGGAAAAGTTCGAGGTCTCCAGGTTTCTCACCGGTTCCAACTAATTTAATTGGTTTTCCTGTCACATATTTCAGGGAGAGAGCAGCACCCCCTCTTGCGTCACCGTCCATTTTTGTAAGCACTATGCTATCAAAGTCGACCTTTTTCTGAAATAATGTGCCAATGTTTACTGCATCCTGACCTGTCATAGCATCAAGAACCAATAGGATCTCTTTTGGAGATACGAGTTTTTTAAGCCTTACCAGTTCTCCGATCATTTCGTCATCGATGTGTAACCTTCCGGCAGTATCGAGAATTACCGGACTATAGCCTTTTTCTCTTGCAAATGCAACTGCATTCTGTGCGATTTTCTCGACCTTTGTTTCGGTGATTTCATAGAATGGCAATTTACTTTGCTCTGCCATAATATGCAATTGTTCCACTGCAGCAGGTCTTTTCAGGTCACATGGAACGACGAGAGAGGTTTTTCCTTTCTTCCTTAAGAAATGTGCAATTTTGATGGCGGTTGTTGTCTTACCGGAACCCTGTAAACCAATGAGCATTAATATGCCGGGTCGTCCATCGGAATTGAGCTCCGTTTTACCTTGGGTGGAGAGAAAATCTCTCAGTTCCTCATATACTACCTTGAGTAAGGTTTCGCCAGGGGTAAAGCTTTTGAGTACCCTTTCTCCTGTTGCACTTTCCTTTAGTTTATCTATAAAGGCTTTTACAACCTTGTAGTTTACATCTGCTTCAAGAAGTGCAAGTCTTATGTCTCTTAAACCCTTTTCGATGTCGGCTCTGGATAGTTTTCCTTTGGCTCTAAGGGCTCTGAATATTTTGCCCAGTTTTTCGGTAATATTTTCGAACATCTTTATTTTTGCCTATAATTTGCTGTTTCTTCCGTCAAACTTGTAAAAAGACTATATGTTATTTGTCCCTTTGTCAAGCAAAAAAGGGAGAGGTTGTTGACAATTAAAACTTGACAAAAATAGTATATTTTACTATATTATCAAGTATGCAGATGAAGAAGGTATATCTTGATAATGCGGCAACGACAAAATGCGACAAACGAGTTGTGGAAACTATGATGCCTTTTTTTACGGAAAAGTATGCAGTTGCTTCTTCTGAGTTCAGCCATTCTCCTGGTATCGATGCGAAGGATGCACTGGATAATGCACGGTCGGTTATTGCAGATAAGATTGGTGCTGAGACAGAAGAAGTCGTTTTCACATCAGGAGGGACGGAATCTAACAATACTGCAATAAAGGCGACCGCAGTTGCAAACAGAAAAAAAGGAAATCACATCATAACTTGTTCCACCGAGCATCGTTCTGTGCTTGAATCGGTTAGAAGTCTTGAAAAACAAGGATTTGAGATTACAGTTTTACCCGTATCGGGCACTGGGCTCGTATCCCCCGATGATTTAAAAAGTGCAATAACAAGAAAAACTATTCTCGTTTCTATTCAGATGGTAAATCAGGAAACCGGGATAATTCAGGACATAGCATCGATAGGTAAAATATGCAGGGAGACGGGTGTTATTTTTCATACTGATGCAGCGTTGGGATATTGTCGTCTTCCCATCAATGTTGAAGAATATCAAATTGACCTTTTATCTATAACCGCTCACAAGATTCATGGTCCGAAAGGTGTCGGTGCCATTTATGTCAGGAATGGCCTGGGAATTCCGAAATGGATGGACGGGGGTTACAATGAATTCAATAAGAGGGGTGGAACAGAAAATGTTGCAGGGGTAGTTGGTTTTGCAAAGGCGACCGAACTAATTGAACCGAATGAGATAAAACAGATTGAGAGATTAAGGAGGAGACTTTATGAAGGTATTAAGAAAAACCTGGAGTATGTAAAGGTGAACGGAGCAATGGAGCGTAGTGTTCCAACGATACTAAACGTTTCTTTCAAGTATGTTGAGGGAGAGTCGGTGCTGCTTCACCTGGATATGCGTGGAATTGCGGTAATCACCGGTTCTGCTTGTTTTAGCCGTTCCTTAGAACCGAGTTATGTTCTCAAAACAATGGGGTTATCGCACGAGGATGCGCACGGTTCCATTAGATTTAGTTTCTCAAGATTCAATACAAATAGGGAGATTGATTATGTTGTTGACTCGGTTCGTGATGTGGTGAAGAAACTAAGAGAAATAAGCCCAATAGGACCGCATAAATAAGGAGGAAAGTTGCCATTACCGTACAGTGAAAAGCTTCTTGAATACTTCAGACATCCTAAAAACGTTGGAAAGATGAAAAATCCCGACGCAAAAGCAATGGAAGGTTCACCTGCTTGCGGGGATATGGTGGCACTTTACCTGAAGGTTGACAAAAAGACAAAGAAGATTACAGATGTTAAATTTGAATCATTTGGTTGCGCATCAAACATAGCAACAGGTTCTATAATAACCGAGATGGCAAAAGGAAAAACGCTTGACGAGGCAAAGAAGATTTCCTGGAAAGACGCTGCCCGCGAACTTGGTGGACTTCCACCCGTGAAGGTTCATTGCTCTGTTCTTGCCGTAGATGTGCTGAAGGCTGCGATAGAGAATTATGAGGAAAAGCACGGGCTTATCAAGGAAAAGGTGAAAACGACCAGGGATATTGTTCTAAGGAGATTAAAACATGTTATGAATCCTGTGGTCGGTTTCGATATAGTCCGCACAAATATTGTGAAGAATGTGTCCGTTTCAAAAGGAACGGTAAAGGTTTTTATAAGAATTCCTCAAGACCATCAATTTGCACATAATATGGAAGAAGAGGTGAGGGAAAGGCTTGAATCGCTATGGGATGTAAAGAAAGTGGAGGTCCTTTTTGACAAAAAAGGGTGAAATCAATGTTGATAGAACAGTTGATGTAATCGGTGATATTTGTCCGATTCCTCTTCTTGAAACTCGGAAAGCAATGGTTGCATCAAAAAGCGGGGAAATTATTGAAGTGATTGGCACACATGATATTTCTAAAAAGGAGATACCCATAGCAATAAAGGCGAGCGGGAGTCGTATATTGAAGACCTCAGAGGAAGAAGGTGTCTGGCATATCTTTATCGAGAAGGCATAATCTGTTTCGCAAAGTTTAGCTCTTCTCTTTTTGTTTTTAGTTTTCCGTTTAGCTTTTCGTCAAGGATTTTGTTTAGAATTTTCTCATAGATAGGTCCTTCTTTAATGCCAAGGGTTTTTAGGTCACGTCCAGTGATTTTAGTTTTTATATGCTTAAGCCTGTCTAAATAAATCGATATCCTTTGCCTCTGTTTCTGTACGCTTTTGCAATAAAGATATACAATACCTTCAGTCGGGATGGAATTCAGCAGCCAGTATATGTCGCTGTTTGGAAGATAATTTATTGCAAGTTTTTTTAACGTTTTTTCGCCGTTCTTTTTTAGGTTTAGCAGTAGTTTGATTTCTTCATTCTTTAATCCCGCCGTTTTCGAGAACGAATCTATCTCACTTTTTGTTGATTTTTCCAGCATAACAAGAAGTTTTACAGCTTGAAAATTAGATTTTCCAGTAGGAAAATTCAGAAGATTCTTCTTAAACGCAAGCAGGTTTTTACCTTGAGGTATTTGCTTTATGCCGAGTTCTCTCAGCACACTATTTCTTGATAGACTCAGTGCAATTTTGTCCCATTTTTCTTCCCTCAGCAGGAGGAATATTTCCCTCCTTATTCTTTGAGAGGTTAGTTCTTTAATCATATGTTTGTTAACTGCCTCTGTGAAGAGTTTCTTGGTTTTTCTTTCAAGGTGGAAAGAAAAGCGTTTCTTAAAACGAATTGCCCGGAATATTCTCGTAGGGTCGTCTATGAAACTCTTGTCGTGCAGAACACGGACGATACCCCTCTTGATGTCGGAAACTCCGTCAAGGTCATCATATATCTTTCCGAAGTCTTCTTTTGACAATGACATTCGTAAAGTATTGATTGTAAAATCCCTTCGTTTTGCATCGTCTGAGATACTGCCTATTTCAACTACAGGTAAGGATGCAGGATGCGGGTAAGACTCTTTTCTTGCTCTTGCTATATCAATTGAGAAGCCATCGCGAAAAATAACTTTGATGGTATTGAACTGACTTCTAATAGTTTTTTCAAGATGCCACTTTTTGGAAATTTTCTTATTGATTGAAGAAAGATTTGCTTTTGTTATAAGGTCGATATCAACCTGCTTACGATTCAGGATTAAGTCCCTTACAGTTCCACCTACAAGATAACAGGGTTGCCCATCATTCGTGCAGAATTCTCCGATCACTTTAATTCGATTAAGAATTCTTTTTCCCAGCAGTCTTTTAAGTCTTGACTCTGCTATTTTCACTTTTTTCTATAAGTTTACTACGGTTACTTTTTTGATTTTTTTTCCAAGAAACCTTTCTGCAACCTGTGAGAAGTTTCTTGGTTTGTCAGAAAGGAAGAACTTTGGCTCTTCTACAGTTCTTGATTTTGTCAACAAGCCTTTCTTTCGCAGTAAGGTTTTTAGCTCAAGCGCAGTGTAGTATGCGGAATCTATGAGAAAAACTGCGTCTCCTATGACGCTTTGGATTACATTTTTAAGTATGGGGTAGTGTGTGCAGCCAAGAACAAGCGTATCAATGCCAAATTCAATCATTTCCTTCAAGTATTCACTGGCAACAAGTTTTGTTGCTTTTTTTTCGGTCCAACCTTCCTCTGCAAATGGAACAAACAGTGGACAGCTTTTGCTGAGAATTTCTGCTTCGGGACAGCATGCTTTTATTCTCCTCTCGTATTCATTGCTTTCAATAGTAGCAGATGTTCCAATTACACCTATTTTATTGTTCCTTGTTTTACTGCAGGCACCTCTTGCACCTGGTTCAATTACGCCGATGACAGGTACTTTGTAATGAAATTGTAGATAGTCAAGGCTATTTGATGAGGCGGTATTACAGGCAACAACGATGGCTTTTACATTATGCTTCATCAGGAAATCAGCATCTTCGGCTGCAAAACGGATTATAGTATCCTTTGATTTTGTCCCGTACGGGACTCTTGCAGTATCACCGAAATAGACTATCGATTCATAAGGAAGCAGGTTCATTGCTTGCTTGACAACGGTTAATCCACCTACGCCTGAATCAAATATACCAATGGGTTTTTCTTGAAATTTCCTATCCATCTCTATTGGTTTAACTTCTTTTCATAGGTTTCTTTGAACTTGAGAATTCCTTCTGCAATGCCCTCTGCAATTTTCTTTCGAAAATTGCTATTTTTTAGCAGTTTTTCTTCCTCTTTATTCGAAATAAATGATGTTTCAACGAGAACACTTGGCATATAAATTTCTCTCATCACATAGAAATTTGCTTGTTTTACACCTCTATTCTCAATCGAAACGCAACGGGTTAAGGATTCCTGAATATCTTCTGCAAGGTCGCTTGACTCTCTGAGATATTCATTCTGTGCCATATCCCAGAGAATGTATTCAACTATCGATTTCTGTTCGCTTGGAGTCTCAAACTTGATAACTGAGTTTTCTTTTGCTTCCACAGCCCTTGCCCAGCTTGTTTTTGCAGTTGAAAGAAAGTAGGTTTCGAAGCCGCCTGCTTCTTTTCTTGCTGCTGTAGCATTACAATGTATGCTTACAAAAAGGTTTGCGCCGGAACTGTTTGCTAATTTTGACCTCTGCCGCAGACGAACAAAACTGTCATCTTCTCTTGTCATTAGCACCTTGAAAACCTTTTCTCTGAGTATTTCCCTCACCTCTTTGGCTATTTTTAGTACGGTTTCTTTCTCTGTGAGACCTTTTGGTCCAACAGCTCCGGAGTCTCTTCCACCGTGTCCCGGGTCAAGCACTATCATATTCATTCGCCTTTTTTTTATGGGCTTTTTGGGTTTCACAGGTTTTATCACATTTTCCGGCTGTTCTTTCTTTTTATAGAAGGTGAGCTTTATCGAGGGAGATGGTTCTGCAAGTTCTTTTTCGATTTTCGAAATCTTATTGGCATCGTAGTAAATGGACAGAATAGCTTTATCAATTTCCTGCTTCAAGATAATCCTCTTTATTTCTCCCTTTGTGTCGGTGGGAGGAGAAAGGGATGGTTTACAGACTGCATTGAACAACGTTACCTGCAGTTTACCTTTCCTGTCATCATCAATTGATGTAAGCAATTCGTTTGTAGAGCGAATTATCAGAGAGATTCTGTCATCCTTTTCGTGAAGCACTATAGAATCAGGATTGAATGTTTCCTTTCCAATTACGATTGAGTTCAAGGAGGTAAGTAGAAAGACATCTTTGCTGGTTACAAGCATTAGAATGTCGCTTGCATCGGTTGTTGAGATAAAAGGTTTTCCAAGTATAGAGATGAAGGGAAGGAACATCCTATTCGTTTTAGAATCCTCAAGGAAGAATGGATTTTGAGGGACAAATGTTAGTGTTTTATCTGGAAAGTGAAGGATAAATCTGTTTTTGTTCTTTTCAATAGTCTGTGTCATTCCGAGCACGTCTTTGAGATCATATAGAGATAGATAAATCCAGTTCTCGTTTGTAACTGTGGATACATTTATCCTCTGCTTTCCCTTAAAAACGAGTATATCAGGGAAAAGAGAGTAGGGAATGAGGATAAGAAGCAATAACAAAAACTTCTTTCTCATCTTTTCATCGTCCTTCTTGCCTGGTCAAGTTCTCTTTTAATGTCTCTTTCCTTTATCGCCTGTCTTTTTTCAAACTTCCTTTTTCCCTTTGCCAGCCCCAATTCCACCTTGACGATTCCTCTATCGGAGAGGTAAACCAAAAGAGGAATAAGAGTGTAACCTCGTTCCTGAATTTTCCCGGTTAGTTTTTTTATTTCATCCTTTCTCATAAGTAATTTCCTCTTCCTCTTTGTTTCGTAATGTGTAAATCCATCCTGTTTTTCGTAGGGACTTATATGCATATTGTATAGGAATACTTCGTTTTTTTCTATTCTTGCGTAGCTGTCGGTAAGGGAAATCTTGGAGGTTTTTGCACTTTTTACCTCACACCCAATGAGAGCGATACCAGCTTCGTATGTGGATTCGATATTATATAAATAATGAGCTTTTCTGTTTGTAGCAAATATTTTCCTTTTGTCCCCAGTTTTCTTACGCATTTTAAATTATACACTAACAAAAAATAGTGTGAAAGTCAAACGAATTCTTGTGAGAATACACTGAAAACCGAGATTGCTTCGGGAGAAAATATGATAGCATTCTCGCAATGACATTTTGTACAAGAAGTTCGCTTGTTAGACTCCAAAAAATCCTAGACATCGAGATTGCTTTTTTGAGGGGAGTGCGCAGATATTATTAACCGTTTAATAACCGTTGCAAGAAAGATGTTTAATTGGTTTAAACCTTGAATTAAATGTTTGCTCAGCCTGCCCTGCACCGTATGGTACAGGGTGTGCTCTGTGGTTGCATTTGGTGTTAGGTGATAGGGTTGGAGAATCTCTTTAAGCTCTCTTTCAATCCCTGTTGATTTGTCTTGGGTGGTTGGGGAGGCAAAAATGCACTATTATTGTTTTTTTTCAGTGTTAATCTGTGAAATCAGTGGCGAAAATATTTTTGGGTTGTGGTAGGAAAACCTTGAATTGATGTTAACTGTGCAGAAACCGCGGCTAAAATGTTTTGGTTTTACAGGAATTCTCTTGGGTCGGTTATTTTACCCTTGATGGCAGTTGCAGCTGCTGTTGCCGGAGATACTAAGTAAACTGCACCTTTTGTGCTACCCATCCTTCCCTTGAAGTTGCGATTTGTCGTTGTAACTGCAACTTCACCATCACCAATAATTCCCTGATGAGCTCCGAGGCAGGGGCCGCATCCTGGGTTGATAATTACAGCTCCCGCACTAAGAAAAGTATCGAACAAACCTTCCCTAATTGCAAGGGTATAAATGCTTCTTGACGCAGGTCCAATAATCAATCTAAGGCTGTCGTGGATATGTTTATCTTTGAGGATTTTTGCTGCGACTCTAAGGTCTTCTATTCTCCCATTTGTGCAGGAACCAATGAAGACCTGGTTGACATTTATTTCTTTTGCTTCGCTCACGGCTTTGACATTATCAACGGAATGCGGAAAAGCGACCTGGGGTTGGAGGTTAGAAATATCGTATTTTAGGGTTTTTTCATATTGAGCACTCTTATCTGCAAAAACAGGTTCGAATGCAAAAACGCCTTTTTCCCTTATGTATTCCTCGGTAACTCTATCAAATGGGATAACTGCAGATTTTGCTCCCATTTCCATCGAAAGATTGCAGAGCACAAATCTGCCTGAAATAGACATATTTTCAACCGTATCACCATAGAATTCAATGGATTTGTAGATTGCTCCATCACACCCAATATCTCCAATTACCGAAAGTATTATGTCTTTAGGAAATACGCCTTTTGCTGGTTTTCCTTCCAGAACAATCTTGTAAGATTCTGGAACTTTGAACCAGATTTTTCCTGTTGCCCATACTGCAGACATTTCCGTTGCGCCGATTCCCGTAGAAAAAGCGCCTATAGAACCATAAGATGTGGTGTGGGAATCAGTTCCTATAGCAATCTGTCCGGGAAGGACATACAGTTTTTCTACAACAATCTGATGACAAATACCTTCGCCAATCTCGTAGAAATTTTTGATTCCTTGCACGGATACGAAATCTCTGATCATTTTATGTTCATTAGCAGTTTTAATTGATTCGGCGGGTGCTCGGTGATCCAATATTATAAGTATTGTTTCCGGATTCCAGACTGTATCCTTACCAATCTCTGCGAATTTCTTGATGACAAGTCCTGCATTATCATGGCTCATACACAGGTCAGGCTCCACTTCGACAATATTACCGGATGATACTTCCTTACCTGACTTTTTGCTGAGAATATTTTCGATAAAGGTTTTACCCATTTTCTATTTTCTTACCATATTTCTTCTGAAATTTTTCCACTCTGCCTGCGGTGTCCACAAATTTTTGCTTTCCCGAAAAAAACGGATGGCATTTCGAACATATTTCGATGTGCAAATCTTTCACAGTGGAACGTGTTTGGATAACATTGCCACAGGCACAAGTAATTGTGGTTTCAAAGTATTTGGGGTGTATTTTTTTCTTCATTATTCCTCCAATTATTGGTTCATTGCTTTCAAAAACTCTTTATTGTTCTTGGTTTCCCTCATTCTCGCAGTAAGGAATTCCATAGCTTCTACTTGATTCATCTCGTTTAAAAGTTTTCTCATAATCCAGATTTTGTTCAATTCTTCTGGTGTGAGGAGAAGTTCTTCTTTCCTTGTTCCTGACTTGTTGATATCTATTGCCGGAAAGATTCTTCGGTCAGCCAGTTTTCTGTCGAGCACCAGTTCCATATTACCTGTTCCCTTGAATTCTTCGAATATTACCTCATCCATTCTGCTACCTGTTTCAATCAGCGCAGTTGCAATTATCGTGAGACTTCCTCCTTCTTCGATGTTGCGTGCGGCACCGAAAAACCTCTTTGGCTTGTGGAGTGCGTTTGAATCAACACCGCCAGTCAGGGTTTTACCGCTGTGCGGAATAACCACATTGTGTGCTCTTGCCAATCTTGTTATGCTGTCAAGAAGAATGACGACATCATGTTTGTGTTCAACCATTCTTCGAGCTCTCTCGATTACCATATCTGCAACCTGGACATGTCTTAATGCCGGTTCATCAAATGTTGAACTGATGACTTCACCCTTGACAGATCTTATCATATCTGTAACCTCTTCAGGTCTCTCGTCTATTAAGAGAACCATGAGCTTTATCTCAGGATGATTGGTTGTAATGCTGTTGGCAATAAGTTGAAGAAGAACAGTCTTACCTGCTCTTGGAGGGGATACGATGAGTGCTCTCTGACCTTTCCCAATGGGCGTCAAAAGGTCGATGATTCTTCTCGAAATGTCGGTATCTCCTGTTTCGAGCCTGATTTTGTCTTCCGGATAAAGTGGAGTTAGGTTGTCAAACAAAGTTCTTTTTTTGATTGTGTTTGGATTCTCGTAGTTTACAGCTTCAACCTTCAAGAGGGCAAAAAACTTCTCTCCCTCTTTGGGAGGTCTTATTTGTCCGGATACGGTATCTCCAGTAAGCAATCCGAATTTTCTAATTTGAGAAGGCGAAACATAGATATCTTCCGTTCCAGTAAGATAACTATTTTTTGGTAAACGCAAAAAACCAAAACCGTCATGATTTATTTCGAGTACTCCTTCACCGAAAATTAAACCATTTTGCTGAGCCTGAGCATCAAGAATACCGAAGATAAGTGCATTTTTCTTTAAGGTTGAATATGCCGGTATATTGAGGTCTTTTGCAACTTCTTTGAGCTGGGAAAAGGTTTTACCCTTCAATTCTGCTATTTCCATTTTTCTGACCTTGATTTATGGGTTTATTGTAATACTCAGCGCAGATTGCGCTGAGGTAGTGGGAGAGCTTAGTTGCCTATGCGTGTTTTGAGTTTTGATGCGTCTTTATTTCCGCTTTGCGGTTCGCTTGATCTTATGGCTGATACAGGAGTTGTTTCTTTGTGCTCTTCTTCTTCACCTGTCAGTCGCGAAATCTTACCTCCTTCTTTTGTATTACTGGATATGCTGTCTTTATGTCCTAATTTTCCATTTGACGACAGTAGAAAACTGTCTATTCTGATTTTCCTGAAGCCCTTTAAGGTTATCTTATTATCCTTATCTTCTAATGAGATTTCAATCTTGCTGTCCTTGTTTACTTTTAAACTGTCACCTCTCTTTAACTCTTGCCCATATCTTAATATTCTCCATCCCGATGTTTTGCTCTCTTTAATCATTGAGTTTCCTAAGAGGAATGTTACCTTTCCAAACGAATTTAGCGAACTCCGAAGCGTTTTTTGGGTTTCCCAAGAGGAGTTTTTATTTGTATATGAAGTGTTTAAGAGCTTTGAATAGTAGTATCTGTTCATTGTTCCAAGCATAAAGTAGAGGACAACAATCACAACTGCGATAATTACGAAAAGTATGCTTAATGTTAAGAGAAGAACCTTTTTAGATTTCATAGTAAAAATCTATTTTTACAATTATACCTTAAAAAACATTTTTTGTCAAGCATTTTTTTGAAAAAATCGTTATAATAAAAGTTTATTCTTTCCATATTTTCCATTTCCCATCCAGAAAATCAACAACGACAGAATCTCCTTCGTTCAATTCATTTTTGATAATTTTAGTTGAAAGAACATTTTCGATTCTTTTCTGAATTACTCGCTTCAAGGGTCTTGCACCGTAGTTTGTGTCAAAACCCTCTTCTGCAAGTTCTTCCTTTGCACTCTCATTCAGGATAATCTCGATATTCTTCTCAGACAATCGTTTTTTCAGGTTATCGAATTGGATTTCTATAATTTTCTTTAGATCTTCTTTTGTAAGAGGATGAAAGACGATAATGTCATCGAGTCTATTTAGAAATTCGGGTTTGAACTTCATTCTCACTTCTTCCATAACGCCTGTTTGCATTTTTTCATAGTTGTCTGCGTTTTCCTGAATCCACACGGAGCCAATGTTTGAAGTCATTATGATAACACAATTCTTGAAATCTACCGTTCTCCCCTGTCCATCTGTTAGCCTTCCATCATCGAAAATCTGAAGTAGTACATTAAAAACATCGGAATGAGCTTTTTCAATTTCATCAAGAAGTATTACCTTGTAAGGTCTTCTTCTAACTGCTTCTGTTAACTGCCCTCCCTCTTCATATCCGACATAACCGGGAGGAGCACCTATTAGTCTTGAAACCGTGTGTTTCTCCATATATTCACTCATATCAATCCTGAGCATAGCTTCTTCGGTGTCAAACAAGAACGATGCGAGGGTTTTCGCAAGTTCCGTTTTTCCGACACCGGTCGGACCCAGAAATAGAAATGAACCGATGGGTCTTTTTGGATCTTTTAAACCTGCCCTTGCCCTTCTTATTGCCTCGGAAACCGATTCAATTGCTTCATCCTGTCCAATTACTCTTTTATGAAGTTCCTCTTCCATTTTAAGGAGTTTTTCAGATTCCTCTGTCAGCATTTTTTGAACAGGAATGCCTGTCCATTTAGAAATAAGCTCAGCAATATCCTCTTCTCCCACGATATCATCAATTCCTCTTTCCCTCATCCATGCTTCTCTTTTCTCGTTAAATTCCTTCTGCAATATATCAACTTCATCCCTCAATTGTGCAGCTCTCTCGTATGCCCGCGACTGAACAGCTTCATTACCTTCTGCTGTGAGTTTCTTGATTTTGTTTTCCAGTTCTCTTAATTCCTGTGGTGCACTGTAAATCTCGATTCTCAATTTTGCAGCAGCCTCATCAATCAAGTCTATAGCCTTGTCAGGTAATTTTCTATCACTTATATATCTCTGTGATAATTTCACTGCTGCTTTGATTGCTTCATCTGAAATTTTGACACCATGATGTGATTCATATTTATCTCTTAGACCCATCAGGATTTCGATTGAATCCTCGATTGTTGGTTCCTTTACAAAAACTGGTTGGAATCTTCTCTCAAGTGCGCTATCCTTTTCTATATACTTACGATATTCATCGAGGGTTGTTGCGCCAATTGTCTGGAGTTCACCTCTTGCAAGAGCGGGTTTGAGCATATTAGATGCATCTATTGCACCCTCTGCAGCTCCGGCACCTACTATTGTATGCAATTCATCTAAAAAGAGGATAATTTCGCCCTTTGATTTTTTTATTTCATCTATAACTGCTTTAAGTCTCTCTTCGAACTCACCTCTGAATTTACTTCCCGCCAATAGTGACCCCATATCGAGTTGAATAAGTTTTTTGTTCTTAAGTATCTCTGGAACATCATCGCTTACGATTTTTTGTGCCAGTCCTTCTACTATTGCGGTTTTTCCTACCCCGGCTTCTCCAATCAACACAGGATTGTTTTTTGTTCTCCTTGAAAGTACCTGAATTACCCTCTTTATCTCATCATTCCTTCCGATTACGGGGTCGATTTTTCCTTTGTCAGCAAGTTTTGTAAGGTCTCTTGAATACTTTTCCAACACCATATATTTGCTTTCAGGGTTTGGGTCTGTCACTCTCTGACCTCCTCTTATTTTCTGAAGCGCCTGATAAATCTTCTCCTTGGTTATTGAAAACGAGTCGAAGAATTGTTTGACACCACCATCATTTATATCGCTAAGTGCAATGAAGAGATGTTCAACCCCAATAAATTCATCCTTGAGCCGTAATGCTTCTTTTTCTGCCAGGTCAAGAACTTTCTTTGTTCTTGGTGTGATGAACACTTGCTTTTCCGATGAGGCTGACTCATAATGAATCTTTGGTGTCTCATTTATTTCTTCTTCGATTTTGTTGAGGGCGGTCTCGGTATGAATGCCTAATTTCTTAAGTATATGAGAAACAACTCCGCCTTCTTGTTTTAACAAAGCCCAGAGAACATGCACTGCATCAAGTTGGTTGTGATGGAAGATATCCATTCCGTCAGATGCTATTTGCATTACTTCCCGTGCTTTTTCCGTAAATTTGTCAGGTCTCATTTTTCTTTAAGTTATCTGATTTTCTCTTTAACATCCAAGAGAGGTTTATTTTGTTTAGAAAATATTAAACTGATAATTTGATTTCGATTATACAGAAATCTTTAACAATCCAATATAATACATAATTTGCAATTTTGCAAGTAAAATTTTATTATTTGAGCAAGTCACGGATACTCACCGACATGGGGTCAGGCTGAAAACTGAAAATTACTATAGCTAGTAGAGCGCACGTCCGTCAATCGTTTGCTATTCATCCTTCCGAAATGCCCTTTCTCTAAAACACAAGTAATCGAAGTTTTTACGAAAGCCTCAACATATCCTTGTCATCCTTAGATATGGTTTCCTTTCAATTATCCTTTGTTATTACATGATAAGATGCTCGTTGATATTCTATCCTCGGCTTGCTTACTATGAGAAAATTGTATGACAGTGGTCTTTACACGTTAAGTATATAATTTTCAGTTTTCAGCCTGACCCCATAAGACATAAGACCCATAAGACCCTAAGGCATATTAAGGAAATCAAATGTTATTGACAGAAAGCAGGCATTTTGCTATACTGCTAAGGTTTGTTTATGCGGTATTATCAAGTGAATTAATTGGTGGAGAAAAATGAAGAGCAAACTGCTGGCGAAGATTTCTTTTTTGAAATGTAAGGATTACAATTCTCGAAAATTGTCTAAAAAGGTGAGAGAGTTACTCGAACCCTTTGAGAGTGAACTTGAAAAAATCAAGAGGGGGGATAAGGTCTTGCTGAAGCCGAATTTATTGTCCGCCCATAAACCCGAAGATGCAGTGACCACGCATCCTGAATTCTTGAAAGCAGTTTTGAGAGTTTTTTTGGATTTAGGTGCAAAAGTATTTATAGGTGATAGTCCATCGCCTGGAGTTAGGAAGATGGAGAAATTGTTTGATATTACAGGTCTCTCCGAAATTGAAAAAGAATTTAATGTCAAACTTGCATCTTTTGATAATACGGGATGGTGCAAGAAATCCATAGGGGGAAAGGATTATCCTATTGCAAAGATAATTTGTGATGCCGATTTTGTTGTCAATCTTCCTAAGATTAAAACGCATAACCTTACACTCTTAACTCTTGGTGTTAAGAATATGTATGGTTCGATTCCAGGTTTCAAGAAGGCTTTACTGCACAGGGATTATCCGAATCCAATAGCCTTTAGCGAAATGAATCTTGATGTATATATGCTTGCTAATCCGAATCTTACGATTTACGATGGAATAGTTGGAATGGAGGGCGATGGACCCGCAGCCGGAGAGGCAGTAAATCTTGGTTTTATTGCAGCCACGGACGATGCAATTACCTGCGATATGTTCATTACGGAATTACTTGGTGTTAGGAAAGAAATTTTTCCGCTCTATCTGGCTGGTTTGAGGAAAGGGCTGTCAATGAACAGAGAATACTCACTTTTTGGAGACGCTGTTGAGACTTATATAAGTAAAGAAATAAAACTCCCCCGTACAAATCAGCTTTCTTTTATTCCCCCAATAGTTGTCAAAATACTTGGAAAGCAATTATGGGCAAGACCGAGGATACTGACTGCAAAATGCAGAAACTGTGGTAAATGTGTTTCCGTGTGTCCAGCAAATGCGATAGAGGAAGGAGGAGCCAGACCGTATTTTGTTTATAGAAAATGTATAAGTTGTTTCTGTTGCATAGAAACCTGCCCCTATAATGCAATGGAAGTGAGAGTATCACCCCTTGTCAGGTTGGCACATATACTTTAAAAAGCAAGTGAAAAGTTAAAAGTTAAATCTAAACTGCATAAAACACGAAATTAGGAAATCCCTCGACCCTGAGCTCGGGACCGAAGGGTTAGAAATTGCGAAAATCAGAACAGCAGAGCACAAGAGCACAAGTCACAGGTGCATAAGACATGAGACCGAAGACCTTGAAAGACGGAGGAGAGAAGAGGGAAGAGAGAGTGAAACGGAGAGACGGACTATCGGAGAAACGGAGAGTGAAAGACCTAAGACAAGAGACCGAAGACCTTATGACCAATGACAAACCAAATAAACCAGATAGACTCAGTAAACTTGAAAAAAAGGAGGTGAATAGTCAGTAAAATCCGTCATTGCGAGCCGTGAACCGTATGGTTCATGGCGTGGCAATCTCATAGTGCAGAAAACCGAGATTGCTTCGGCATTAACACACCCCTAAGTCCCCTCTTTTTAGAGGGGACTTAAAACACTCGCAATGACAAGAATGGAAGAATGTAACGGTGTTCACTGAATATTTACAGGAGGAATTATGAAGAAGGTTGCTATTATTGTTGCGGTGCTTATTGTTTTTGTTGGTTGTTCGGAGATTGCGAAAAGGATTGCTGTAAAAGAGTTGAAGTTCAGTCTCATTGGGGTTAGTCTCATTGATTATACACTTTCTGATATGACATTAAAGGTTGATATGAGAGCAACGAATCCAAACGATATTGATGCTGTTATTGATAGACTCGACTACTCATTTTTTATTAACGATAAGAATGCTGCGAATGGAACGACGGCTAAGAAGGTAACGGTCAAAGCAGATGGGAAGAAGACATTTTCAACGGAGCTTACGGTGAATTACCTCAGTTTAGGTGTTGCAATCCTTGAGGCTGTCCAGAACAAGAAAGCGGACTACAGGGTGGACGGAAAGGTCTATATAGACACGCAAGTGGGCTCTATTGCTTTCCCTGTAAAACTGTTCTATCCATGAAAGACAGTCAAGTTAAAAGTTAAAAGTTAAATCTAAACTGCAGAAAACACGAAATTAGGAAATTAGAACACGAGAAAGCTAAATTGGAAAAAGTTGGATTGGTTGAATTTGTTTGATTGGTTGGATTGGTTAAAACCTTGAAACAGATGTTTTCCCTTCGACGGAGTTTACCCTCGAGTGAAACGAAAGGCTCCCTTCGGGTCTGAGCCTCAGGGTCGAAGACAGGACAATCTCCATTTGTATATTCGCAATGACAAGCCATTAAAGTTCATATTTTCTTGACAATCTTAGTGAGAAGGCTTATATTTTATGCAATATTAGTGTAATCTGATAAGGTCTGTGCAAAGAATAATTATTACATCAGGAGAAGAGTATGAAAATCTGTCATAAGTGTAAAAGAGAACTTGAAGTTGAGGGAAAGGCTGGGAGGGAGGAACTATGTCCCTATTGCAATGGTTATCTGCATTGCTGCCTGAATTGTCAGTTTTACGACGAATATGCACATAACAAATGCAGGGAGCCAAAGAGCGAATGGGTGAGTGATAGGGAACACGGGAATTTTTGCGGATATTTTCAATTCAAGGAAAGCAAGGTTGACGATAAAGAAGCAGAAAGAAAAAGAAAGGCAAAGGAAGAACTCAAACGGCTATTTGGAAAAAGTAAAGAGTAAAGATAAAAAACCCATTAATCTGTTTTATTTGTTTGATTGGTTGAATTAGTTTGATTGGTTAAACCGTGGCAAGGATATTTAGCCACGGCAACGCACGGTTTAGAATTATGAAATTACTACGGATTTTTTTAATTGGAACTAATGGGTTTTAATCAGTGTTAATCTGTGAAATCAGTGGTTATATTCTGAATTAGGTGTTAGGTGTCAGGTGATAGGGTTGGAGAATCTCTTTAAGCTCTCTTTCAATCCCTGTTGATTTGTCTTGGGTGGTTGGGGAGGCAAAAACACACTATTATTGTTTTTTTTCAGTGTTAATCTGTGAAATCAGTGGCGAAAATGTTTTTGGGTTGTGGTAGGAAAACCTTGAGTTAATGTTTAACCGTGTAGAAACCGTGGCAAAGATTCTGTTTAATTGGTTGAATTAGTTTGATTGGTTAAAACTTTAAAATAAATGTTTTTCTTCGACTTGGCTCCCTTCGGGTCTGAGCCTCAGGGTCGAAGACAGGACAGGCTCTGTGTCTCTGTGGTAAAATTGATGTTTTACTCTATTTTTCTCGCATTGTAAACCCTGTCTTTCCAGACCAGAGTTCTATTGAGCAGTGTCAGTCTCATTGAATTAATAACAACAAGAATCCACAAAAGAACACTGATGGGATGCAAGAGCATATGAATTCTGTTAATCCTGAACTTGAAAAGTATAAATATTGAGTGAAGAGTGATTAAGGTTATCTGGAAGAATGGCATAAGTTCGAATCTGGAATGAACCAAACCATGCAAAAAGACGACATATGGAACCAAATACAAGCACACACAGGCAGTTATGAATGGCAGGAATACAAGCGGATTCTCGAATACTCCAAAGGAATTCTTACTGAAACCATTCCAGAAAGCAATGAAATCCTTGTAAAAACGAACTGTCATTGTTTCCTTACCGTTCATAATTATCTGCTTTCCGCCATTTTTCTTTACCTCTTGTGCTAATCTGAAATCATCGAGAATCTCACCCTTAATTCTTTCGTGGCCGCCAATCTTTCTGTAGAATTCTGCAGCGATAAGCATAAATGGTCCCAGTGCAACTACAGCCTTTTTGAACTTTGAAGAATTTACCAGTTTCAGGGGCAAGAAACTCAGTAAACCGAAATATATTATGGGCACGAATATTCTTTCCGGGATTGTCTCCATAACAATATCAGGTATTATGGAGAGAAGTTTTGCCTTTTCTCTAATTGCCGAATGGAGTGCCCGGGAAATTGAATATTTCTTGTGCACCGTATCAGCATCGGTAAACAGCAGCCATTCGCCTTTCGCATACTGTGAAAGAGTGTGGCACGCGAAGTTTTTCCCTGTCCAGCCATGAGGGGGAGATTCTCCGCTAAAGAATTGGAGCTTGGGGTATTTTTCCTGGAGTTTCTTGAGCTTAAATAAGGTATCATCTTCTGAATTGTCATCAAGAACGATGAGTTCATAGTTAGCGTAATCCTGTTCAGCAAGCGAACTGATGCAATTTTCGATGTTTTCGCTTTCATTTCTTGCAGGAACAAGAATGGAAACAAGAGGAGGTTTCCTAAATTGTTTTCTACCTTTTCTTAATGGTTTTAAGAGTTTTAGATTGTTTAGAAGGTTCAGCAGAAGAGCGAGAAGAATGATTACAATAACCCAATTATACAGATTCATCGCTTATCCCATCCAGAAGCTTCTCTAATTCTTCTCATATGCGGGATGTCGATCAATCTTTTTATGCCGAGAAAGCAGAGAAGTATTACTGTAAATGCAATCTCCTTAAAACTTTTCCTGAAAATAGGCATCCATAAGATAGGTAGACTTGCCATTCCAAATGCCATTGAGAAGAGATAATATCTTTTGATAGAGAAGAGTATAAGCATAAGAAAGAGAGCCGCAAATGTCGCAAATGGAAAGAGCCCGAAAAGAAAACCGAACGCGGTTGCGACTCCTTTTCCACCCTTGAATTTCAAGAAAATCGGGAAATCGTGTCCGAGTACAACGGCGAAACCTGCAACAAAAGCAATATTCATAGGTAAGCCAAAGATTCTACAGATAAAAGCAACAACGAGACCCTTGGAGAAATCAAGTAATGCAACTGCGATACCGTATGGTTTACCAATCGTATGAAGCACATTTCTTGCTCCGACATTTCCTTCCCCCGCATATCTGATATCGATATTCTTAACCATTTTGGATATTATGAATGCAAAGGGAATATCCCCGATAAGATATGATGCTGTGATAACCGCAAGGTAAAGTGGAAGATTATCTCCCAAGTCAATAATTGGTGCTTCCTCCTTTTTTGTTTTTAGCTTTCTTTTTTGCTTCAGGCTTTACGATAGTCTTCTTGGTTTTTTCTATGGTGATTTCTTTTTCACTTCGTCGCCCTTTTTTTATCTTCACTTTTTTCTCTTTTATTACTTTCTTTACTTTATTTCTCTCAAGATGAGCTGCTCTTATTCTTGCCATTTTTTGATGAAGGTCTGCTATTTCCTTATGTAACTCGGCAATATTTTTGTTTGCTTCTGCCCGTTTATGACCTTTTAGAGTTTTTGACTCTTCTTTTCTTTTATCGATTTCGGTTTTGATATCTTCTATTTTTTTATCAAGGTCATCTATGTTTTGTAATGATTCTTTCTTATTGTTTTTTGCCAGAGTAAGTCGTTTTTCCGCTTCTATCCTTTTCTGATTCAGTTTCTTTTTTCTGAAAAAGTGATACCATCTTAGTTTTTTTCCTTGTTTTTCTATTGTTAGAATTTCATCATTCGCAGAGATTAAATCAGCTTCGGCTTTGCTTAGATTTTGTGTTTCTTTATCTATTGCTGCGCTCGAGGTTTTTATTTCCTTCGAGATTCCATCCAGTCCTTTTTCGTTCTTAGCATAACTGTATGAAAGCAGGATAATAAGAAGAGAAAGAGTTAACAGTGAAATCTTTATTTGTTTCATTTGCGCCTCCGTAAATATTGATTTTTCAATAAAAGTGTCTTGAGAGAATGTTATCTTGCATTAAATCTCTCGAAGAATTTTCTAAAGTTTTCTCCAAGAATTTTTCTTGTTTCTCTTGTAGTATAGCCATGCTTAAGTAGTGCATTGGTTAAATTGGATATTTTCCCCGCATCCTCAAGATTTTTTACTCTGTTAGACATTCCATCGAAATCTGAGCCAAGTGCAATAATATCTATTCCGCCAACATCTCTTATGTGGTCTATGTGAGCAACAACATCCCTGATCTTCACCGGGATTTTTCCAGAAATATATTTTGGGAGAAAGAATATGCCAACCAGACCATCTCTTTCTGCTATTGCCTTGATTTGCTTGTCAGAAAGATTTCTCTTATGGTGTCTCACAGCATATGCTCCTGTATGTGTGGATATAAATGGAAGTTCAGTATTATCGTATACATCCCAGAAGGTTTCTTTAGATGCGTGGGCGATGTCAATAACCATTCGGAGTCTCCCCATCTCTCTAACGACTTTCTTGCCAAATTCCGAAAGTCCATTATGTGGTTTTGTCTTATCGAGAGCTGAATCACCAATGCGGTTGGACTTGTTCCAGGTCAAAGTAAGTATTCTTACTCCGAGTCTATAAAAATTCCTGAGCAGTTCAATGCTTCCCTCTATTGCATCTCCTCCTTCAATAGAGATGAGAATACCAATCTTTCCGTTCTTAAGGTTCTTTATCTGCTGAGGGGTTTTTACCAGTGTGAGTTCTTTATGCTTCTTTGCGAGCATAATTATTGAATCAATAAGCACCATTGCCCTTCTTGCACAATGGTTCGGTGCATATTTGGGATTTATCCACGCTGCAAATACCTGAAGGTTGACACTTCCCCTTATGAGTTTAGGAATGTCTATTTGCGTGTTCTCATTATCTTTTCTTATATCAGCTCCCTCAAAGATTTTGCCTATGGTGTCACAGTGCAAGTCTGCGATGAAGCTTTTTCTATGGATATTTTCTGCAGTGTTTATCATTGCTTATTCATACAATAAAACTAATCTTTTGTCAATGAAAAAGAACAGCCGAATTTTTCACTTGAAAAAACCGTTTTTGGGGGTTATAATGTTTTATTGTATATTTAGAACCAAAGATGGAAGGAGATTGTTAGTAAATGCCAAAGATACTGAATAAACTGTTTGTAACGAGAAACGAAAGAATATTAAAGTCCTTAATTCCTCAAGTGGAGGAAATCAATGTTCAATTTGAGAAATTTAAGGGTATGAGTGACGAAGACTTTCCGAAAAAAACGGAGGAATTTAAAGCAAGGATAAAGGAGGGAGAAAGTCTTGATGACTTGATGACTGAGGCTTTCGGTCTTGTTAAAACAGTAACATACAAGCTGCTTGGCAGGAAGTGGGATGTAACAGGCATTGAAAAAGAATGGGATATGGTTCCATTCGATGTGCAACTAATGGGAGCAATCATTCTACATCAGGGGAAAATAGCAGAGATGGCAACAGGAGAAGGCAAAACACTCGTTGCTACGATGCCTCTATATCTTAATGCTCTCCCGGGAAAAGGAGTCCATCTTGTTACGGTAAATGATTATCTTGCAAGACGAGATAGGGAATGGATGGGAAAGGTATACGAATTTCTTGGGCTTACGATAGGGGTAATCCAGGTTGGAATGAATCCTGATGAAAGAAGAATTCAATATAACTGTGACATAACATATGGAACAAACAACGAGTTTGGGTTTGACTACTTAAGAGACAATATGTCTATTGTCCCGGAACACAGAGTCCAAAGAGGACACTTCTATGCTATAGTTGATGAAGTTGACAGTGTTCTGGTCGACGAAGCGAGGACACCTTTGATAATATCCGGAGCGGTTGAACATTCCACACATAAGTATGACAAGTGGAAACCGAGAGTGGATGGATTGTATCGGGCTCAAATTCCTTTTGTCAACACGCTTGTAGCTGAGGGTGAATCACTGCTTAAAGAAGGTAAACAAAAAGAAGCAAGTTATAAACTTCTGCAAGCAAAAAGAGGAGCACCAAAGAACAAAAGGCTTATCAAATTAGGAAAAGAGAAGGGTGTTCTTAAAATAATAGATGCCCTTGAATTAGAACTTATGAGAGACAAGAAATTGCACGAGATAGATGAAGACCTGTACTACAGTATTGATGAACGTGGAAATACCGTTAGTCTTTCAGACAAAGGTATGAGGTTTGTTTCACCTGATGACCCGGATTTTTTCAAACTGCCCGACCTGGCAGAAAAGATTGGTGAGATTGACAATGATGAGAGCCTCAGTCCGCGTGAGAGAGCGGTAGCCAAAGAACAATTGCACAGGGATTATGCAGAAAAGAGTGAAGAAAACAGGAATGTTCAGAATCTCCTGAAGGCATACGAACTCTTCAAAAAAGATGATGAATATATAGTGACGGATGGAAAGGTTGTTATTGTTGATGAGTTTACAGGTAGATTAATGCCCGGAAGAAGATTTTCCGAAGGGCTTCATCAGGCGCTTGAGGCGAAGGAGGGAGTTACAATCGAGAAAGAAAGCCAAACACTGGCAACAATCACTTTACAGAATTATTTTAGGATGTATAAGAAACTTTCAGGGATGACTGGAACGGCTGAAACAGAAGCAGGCGAATTTATGGAAATATACAAGCTCGAGACTATTGTTGTAACCACAAACAAACCTGTTAGACGTATTGACTATGACGATGTGATTTTCAAGACAAAAAGAGAAAAGTATAATGCAGTTATTGAAGAAATCATAAGAATCAATGAGATGGGAAAACCTATCCTTGTTGGAACAGTTTCCGTTGATGTATCGGAAACACTTAGCAGAATGTTGAAGAGAAAAGGTATAAAACATTATGTTCTCAACGCTAAACAACATCAAAAAGAAGCAGAAATAGTGTCTTTCGCAGGTGAGCCAAGGATGGTTACGATAGCAACAAATATGGCAGGTAGAGGGACGGATATTAAACTGGGCAAAGATGTCGTAAAATGCAAGTGGTGCAATGTCCTTTTTGATTCAAGCGAGGGAAAGTACGACCCTGTTATGGAGAAGAAGTGCCGAGCGGATATGCCCTGTGGACTTCACATTATTGGAACATCCAGACATGAATCAAGGCGAATAGATAGGCAGCTAAGAGGAAGGTCAGGTAGACAGGGAGACCCTGGTTCCACGCGATTCTACTTAAGTCTCGAGGATGACCTTATGCGATTATTTGGCTCAGACAAGCTTGTGGCAATTATGGACAGGATAGGAGTGGAGGATAATAAACCTATTATACAGAATAGATTTGTAACGAAGAGGATTGAAGGTGCTCAGATGACCGTTGAGCGGATGAATTTTGGAATCAGAAAACGGTTACTCGAATACGATGATGTGATGAATAAACAGAGAGAGGTTATTTATGGAATGCGTAACGAAGTGCTGGACGGAAAGAACCTGAAAGAAAGAATCTTTGGAATGGTTGAAGATATTATAGACGATATTATTGATACATATACGGACCCGAGAGAAAATCCTGAAACCTGGGACTGGGACAAATTGCGGGAAGAGCTGCTAAATTTGTTCCTGGTTGACTGGAAGATAGATGAGGATGAAGTAGGAACATTAAAGAAAGAGGTTTTAAGGGATGACCTCCAGAAGCTGGTAAGAAAATTGTATGAAGAAAAAGAGGAACTTATTGGCGGTGAAAGAATGAGGGAAGTTGAAAGGGCAGTTATGCTTCAGGTTATTGATAATCAGTGGAGAGATCATCTCTATGAACTCGATGCACTGAAGCAAGGAATAGGGTTGAGGGGATATGCACATAAGGACCCGCTTGTTGAATATAAGAGAGAATCCTTTGCAATGTTCGAAGAATTAGTGGGCAGGACAAACGATGAAGTCATAAGATTTCTTTATAGGCTCAGGATAGAATCACCAAATGCTCCCAAACTTACGAAGATTGAGGGCGTATCGATGAAAGCCGATGCCGATTCTGTAGTTTCAAAAGTAAAGAAGGAACCGGCTGCAGTTGGTACTCCGCAGAGAAGCGTAAGTGCGAAGATTCAACAGAAGATGGGAAGTTCTATGAACGAAAGAGATAAGAAATTCTTGCAGGTTTACGAGGAAATGAGGAAGAAAGGGAACAAGGTTGGGAGGAATGACCCTTGTCCATGTGGAAGTGGTAAAAAATTCAAAAAATGCCACGGAAAATACTTGTAAGGTTTATTTGCTGGCTTTCTTTTTTTCAGGCAGAGGTCTGACACTGAAACTGGCACATTTCGGGCAGAACCTTTCCTCAGCGACACCCTTTTCATAGTGACCCGAAAATTCATACCCGCACCGCATGCACTTCATTTTACAATTGTTTTCTTCAGTCATAATGTATCCTTTGAAAGACGAAATTACCAAATTAAGAAATTACGAAATTCATAAATCTGAAATTGCTTTTTGTGTTTTTCATTTTCATTTTTCTATTTTCCATTTTCCTAATTTCGGACTTTCTGTCTATAGTTTATTTCTTCTGTTTCTTTTTGCTTTTCTCCTCTTTTAGTATTTTTACTGTTTCTTCAACCTCTTCTTTTGTGACCTTCTTTCTCATCTCTTCGAGTTCTTTCATTATTTTTGCGAATTTCGCTCCTTCACTTGCAGCAATCCACTCCAGTTGGAGCCTTTCGGGTCGGATGCCGAATCTCTGGAATTTATTCCACAGTTTTTCAACCCTGAGTTGGGTCCATCTATTGGCATTTATGTATTTACAATCAGCAAAGTGGCAGCCTGAAACAAGGACGATGGGTGCTCCAAGTTCAAAAGCGTGGAGAATAAATTTTTCATCCACTCTTCCACTACACATAGTTCTAACAATTCTTACTGAATCAGGATACTGCAGTCTCGAAATGCCAGCAAAATCCGCACCAGCATATGAACACCAGTTACAGGCAAAAACTATAATTTTTTCCATTGGATTGTTTTCGAGATGTTTTTCCACCATAGTCAGCATCTGGTTGTCGGTGAAATGTTTCATTGTTATTGCATCAAAAGGACATTCGGCCGAACAAGTGCCGCAGCCGTGACAGGCTGCTTCCATAACTACCGCAGGAATCCTATTCTTAATATCGATTGTTATTGCCGAATACGGGCAAACTTTCACGCAGATTCCACAAATCTTACAGAGTTCAGGGTCAACACTTGCGGTAATCGCTTCAACCTTCACTTTTCCCTGACTCATTAGTATTTCTGCCTTTGAAGAAGCTGCTCCTGCCTGCTGAACGCTCTCCCTCACATCCTTGGGCGATTCTGCACATCCTGCCAGGAACACACCTGCGGTTGGGGATTCAACAGGTTTCAACTTAGCATGCTGTTCCATTAGAAATCCATCGGATGTCGTTGTTAGTGTAAGCAACTGTTTTATACTGGTTGTGTCTTTTCTCGGGATAACACCTGTGGCAAGGACTACCATTTCAACCTCATGCTGTTCCACTTTACCTGATGTTGTGTTTTCAACTGAAAGAATTAAGTTTTTCGTCCTGGGATTTTCTTCGATTTCACCAGGAATTCCTCTGATGTAAATTGCACCATGTTCCTTGCTCATCTCGAGAAAGTCTTCAAAACCTTTACCAAATGCTCGCATATCCATATAAAAAACCTTTGACTTAATATCAGAGGAAAACTCATGTAAAAGCAGTGTTTCTTTTACTGTATTCATACAGCAAATATTACTACAGTATGGGTTGCCCTTAACTTTTGAGCGCGAACCTACACATTGAATAAAACCTACTGACTTTGGTATTTTTCTGTCGGACGGCCTTATGATCTTTCCAGCTGTTGGACCTGTTGGACCCATCAATCTCTCGAACTCCATACTCGTCAGCACATTTTCGAATTTAGTATAGCCGTATTCATCGTGCTCTGTGGGGTCATACATTTCAATACCCGGTGAAACTACGATTGTACCGACTTGTACTTCTATTATTTCATCTTTTTTGTCATAGTTTATTGCTTTCTGGTCACACACTTCTTTGCATTTTCCGCAGGCTAAAGGGAAATTTCCAAGACAAGCATTCATATCGATGAGGTAGGAAGAAGGCACTGCTTGGGGGAAAGGTATATATATAGCCTTTCTTGATGAGAAACCCATTTGAAATTCATCAGGGACGACGACTGGGCAGACTTTTATACATTCCTCGCAAGCATTACATATTTTTTCGTCAACGAACTTTGCTTTTTTCCTTATTTTTACATCGAAGTTCCCAATGTAGCCGGAAATATCTTCTACTTCTGAGTATGTCAGGAGTGTAATATTGGGATGTCGACCGACATCCATCATCCTCGGACCGAGGATTCATATTGCTCAGTCCATACTCGGATAAACCTTGTCCAATTGAGCCATTGTTCCACCTAAGGTGGGACTTTTCTCGACAAGGTAAACAGGGTAACCTGAATCGGCAAGGTCCAGGGCTGCCTGCATTCCGGCTGCGCCCCCGCCGATGACAAGCGCTTTCTGAGTTACATGGACTTCGACTTCCTCCTGTGGATGCAGGTAAGTGACTTTTCCAACAGCGGCGCTAATAATGTCTTTTGCCTTTTCGGTTGCTTTTTTCTTGTCAAAGCTGTGCACCCAGGAACACTGCTCTCTAATGTTAGCCATTTCCATTAAATATGGATTTAAACCAACTTCACTGACGCATTGCCTGAATGTGGGTTCGTGCATCCGGGGTGTGCAGGAAGCGATTACGACCTTGTTGAGCTTGTGTTCAACGATTGCTTTTTTTATTTCCTCTTGACCCGGTTCGGAACATGTATACTTATTTTTTACCGATAAAGCAACACCAGGGAGTTTCTTCGAAGATTCCACAAGTTCATCGCAATCAACAGTTGCAGCGATATTTACGCCGCACTCACAGACGAAGACGCCTATCCTTAAATCTTCTTTGGGCAATTACTTCACCCCCTTTCCTTGCTCTATTTTTTTCATTACCTTATCAAATTTTATTCTGTGCATATGGAGTCCAACTTCTTCTGGTGAAAATCCGTGAGCAAGTCCGAGTAGTTGGAAGTAATATATGATAGGTATATTGAATTCTTTTCCCTTTGTTCTTGCAATCATTACCTGTCCTAAGTCAAATGACGAGAAGCATGTAGGACATATTAATCCCATACAATCGGAGCCGGAGTCCTCTATCGAAGAAAAAATATCATAAACCATATTCATTGGTATCTCACTATCGAGACATCCTTTGCCGCAGCAAAGCAGTTTCTTCCGGTGATCTATGGGTTCTGCACCGAGGATAGATGTCAGTTTTTCAAGTATGTTTGGATAATCGGCATCATCAACTGCCATTATCTGACTTGGTTTCAAAAGATGACATCCGTAGTGAATTGCGACCTTTATATTGTTGAGGTGTCGCTTCACAGATTTTTCTACTGTATCTATGCCTATGTCGTCTCGTATTAGTTGGACAGCGTGTTTTACCTTGATGGTTCCTTTATACTCCCTTCCGATTTTTTTGAGTTCTTTGTTAACCTCATCTTTGAGTTTTTCATCGTTATTGAGCAAGTATGAGACCTCCTTAAGTGTTGCTGTGCATCCACTGCACACAGTAACAATATCGAGCCCCACCTCTTCTGCAATAGTAAGATTCCTTGCGGCGATAACAAGCCACTTTTTCATATCTTTTGCTTTAAAGTATATAGGGTCAGGACAACAGGTAAATCCGTCCACATCCACGAGTTCCACACCAAGATTCGGCATTGTATTTCTCACTGCAAGTTCCATCTGTGGATATTTCAAGGGAATCATACATCCCCAGAAAGGAATAACTTTCATTTAATCAGTCTCCAATAATTTTTTTATTTCTTCAATATTTGGTTTCTTAACTTTTTCGAGTCCCAGCGATTCTCTTCGTCTGTCGACAGTAGTCGTGTGGACGACGCTTTCGCCTGTTTTTTCGACTGCTTCCGAGAAACGAGAGATTGTTTCCGGCGCTTTTCCTTCTTCCACGGCAATATTTTTGAGTGTTATTATTACTTCGATTGGACGGACATCCTGTGGACATCTTTCATAACAGGAATAGCAGTTTGTACATAACCAGATTGGGGAGTCCTTTCTTATGAGTTCTTCTTCCATTCCGCAGAGTGTCATAAGGAGTATATTTCTTGGATTGAAGTTAGGAGCATATCGTGCTGTCGGACATATTGAGGCACAGGCGCCACATTGATAACAATAATTATGATGTTTTCCCTCAAGTGTATTGTTTAATTTCTCTCTGAACTTAAAGTTTATCTTGACTTTTTCCATAGCTACTATTTCTCATTGATAGTGTTTAGCAGGGTGCTGAAATACCGAATTTCGATTTTTTCAGATTCATTTTTTGTTTTATCATTCATTGCGCACTTGAAATGGATTTCGCACTTCGGACAGGCAACCGTTAACAAATCCGCACCCGTTTCTATTGCATCTTTCAATCTATCCGTTTGTATTTGTTTTGAATACATATCGCAGTTAAGCCATGCGCTGGTACCGCAGCAGAGTGCACCTGACCTGTTCTTTTTCATCTCAACAAATTCGAGTTCCGGGACTGCTTTGAGTAACTCTCTGGGTTCTTCATAGATGCCCATATGCCTGCCCAGCCTGCAGGGGTCCTGAAATGTAACCTTTGATTTGTTCTCTTTGAGCTTTATCTTCCCATCCTTTATGAAAGGGGTAAGGAATGTGCTTATATGTTCGACCTCAAAATTCAATGGTCCTAAGTATTTCTCATAGTCAACTTTGAGTGTTCGGTAACATTCAGCACAGGTTGTAATCACTTTTTTTGCTCCTGTGTTCAGAATTTCCTTCAGGTTGTGTTTCGCCAGTTTTAGAAAGCCATCTTCATCGCCTGCCCACAATAGGTCATGACCGCAGCATCTTTCATCAGGCATTATAACGGGTTCAATCCCAATGCTGTTAAGGAGTTTCAAAGCACTTTTTGCCGCATCAAGCGTATTAACTTCAATGTCTGCGAAGAATGCATCAAAATATGGGGAACAACCGACGAAAAGTAGGGTATCACCCTTGTTTTTGAACTTCGCTGACTTTGGAATCCAATCCATTCTATTCTGGTGAAGTTTGTCGCTTGACATTATTTTCATAATAGATTGAAGAGCACCACCATGAGAGCAAACTGCTTCTTGATTATCTTTATTTGCAACATTTCTGATGCCTTTTGTAACTTCAATGTAGTCAATATCCTGTGGGCACACTTCATTACATCTGCCACAGGTGAGACAGGTCCAGATTGCCTTATCTCTCAGAAGAGCTTGCTCGTCACCTTTCAGGGCACTCATAAGAAGTCGTCTTGGTGAATAACTATTGTTCCGTCTCGCAATGGGACATACACTGCTGCACCTGCCGCATTCAATACACAGATATGCACTTGTTTCTTTGATTACATTACTTAGTAATGCCATATGGACTTTTCCCTAACTTTTTTACGCCTTCGGTAAATTCTCTCATTACTTTTGCAAATTTCGGTGATTCTGCCGCTGATATCCATTCAAGCCCTAATCTTTCAGGTTCAATACCGAGAATTCTGATAACCCTCTCCAGTTTATCGTAATTGTCTTTTGCTCTTCTTGCGCCAAACAGGTAATGGCAATCTTCGAAATGGCAGGTTGTAACGAGCACACCATCGGCACCAAGTTCAAATGCCTTTAGCACAAAAGAAGGATTTATTCTTCCTCCACACATTACCCTAACGATTCTGATATTTGCTGGATACTGCATTCTATTTATTCCTGCACCGTCGGCTGCTGGATAGCTGCACCAGTTGCACGCAAAGCAAACGATTTTTGGTTCAAAATTATCTTTCATATAGAAGCGCCTTGAGTACTGTTTCTATCTGCTGGTCAGTAAAATGATGCATACCTGCTGCCCCTGTTGGACAAATAGAAGCGCAGGTTCCACATCCTTTGCAGAGCGCAGTGTTAACCTTTGCAACCATTATTCCGGGTTGTTTTTCAACAATTTCTATTGCATTAAACTCACAAATCTCTGCGCATTCTCCACATCCTCTACAAAAATCTTCATTGATAAATGAGGTGATGGCTTCCATAGTTATTTTACCTTTAGAGAGTAATGAGGCTATTTTTGAAGCAACAGCGGAAGCTTGAGCAATAGAGTCTGCTATGTCTTTTGGAAATTGTGTGCATCCGGCAAGAAAAATACCATCCACATTTGTTTCAACAGGTCCAAATTTTGGATGTCTCTCCATAAAAAATCTATCCGCACTTCTTGGTATCTTCAGTAATTCGGCAAGTTTTCCGCTATCTTGAAGTTTTGGCACCATACCGCAGGAGAGAACAACGGCATCTACATCAAGTTCAAGTTCTTTTTGTAATGGTTTACTCACAATAGTGATAGTCTCTGCTTTATTCCTTCCTTCTATTACGGGCTTATTATTCTCGTCATACCTAAGGAACAAAACCCCCATTTCCCTTGCCTTCCTATACATCCTTTCTGCCCCTTTGCTGTATACCCTGATATCTCTATAGTATATTGCTACATTTATTTTACGCTCACGTAAAGCAATTGCCTGTTTTATTGCAGCCTGACAACAATATCTTGAGCATCCAGGGTTTCCACCTTCCTCACCCCGTGAACCGACACACTGGATATAAGCAATAGTTTGAGGTTTCTTCCCATCGATTTCAATATCTTTCTTCTCAAGCAGTACTTTCTCCATTTCCATATTCGTGATAACATTCTTGAATTTGCCATAAGAGAACAACCCAGCAGGATTATATAAGTCAGCGCCAATTGCAACTACTATTGCACCAACCTGCAATTCCTTCTCTTTTGAACCTGTTTCTTGAATTGTAACTTTGAAGTGCCCTACAAAACCATCTACCTTTTTCACCTCTGTTTCTGTGAGAATAGTTACATCTGTTTTTTCAAGTGCATTTAACCTTTCACTGATGAGTTGTTCACCCTGTTTTCCACTTGGATATGTTATAGCAAGATCTCTGACCCTTCCACCCAGGTGTTTTGATTTTTCTATGAGATAAACCTTAAAATCTCTTGTTGAAAGATCTATTGCCGTCTCTATACCAGCTATTCCCCCTCCAATGATGAGCACATCCTGTCCGACTTCTATCTCTCTTGGCTCGAGAGGTTGGAGTTGTCTTGAACGTGCAACACCCATTCGGATTAGATCCTTTGCCTTTACCATTGCTTTTTCTGGTTCCTGTGTGTGAACCCAGGAACACTGGTCTCTTATGTTTACCATTTCAAGGAGGTAAGGATTGAGCCCGACCTTTCTTACATTTTCTCTGAAGACCGGTTCATGTGTTTTCGGTGTACAGGCAGCAACTACAACCCTTGTGAGATTGTTTTCCTTTATTGCATCCTGTATATCGCGCTGGTTTGATTCGGAACAGGCGAACAAAAGATCAGTGGAATAAACTACATCGCTTAAATTGTCAGCATACTGGGCAAGTGTTTGACAATCGAGAACACCTGCAATATTCAACCCACAGTGACAAACAAAAACGCCAACATGGGGTTTCCCTTCTGTATTTATCTCTTCTATTTCTTCTGTTTTTCTTTCGACTTTAAAATCGCTAACGGAAACAGAAGCCTTTAATGCAGCACCACAGGCTTCTGCAATGGAATCCGTTATGTCTTTCGGGGCTGTATTGCAACCACAGAGATATATGCCTTTTTTCGTTGATTCCATAGGTCTTGAGCAGGAATCCAGCATTGTGAAAAAACCATCCATATCTGCTTCGATTCCGAGTGTCTCTGCAAGTTTCCTTGTTCCACTGGATGGGACCAGGGCTGAAGAGAGAACGGCAAGGTCGACGGTAATTTCTTTTATTTCGGCTGTTTCGGTATTTTCATATGATAGAATGAGGTTACCAGTATTTGGGTCCTCCACAATCTTCGATGGTTTACTCCTAATATATTTTACGCCTTCGTCCAGAGAACGATTGTAAAATTCGTCAAACCCTTTTCCGAAGGCTCTTATGTCAATGTAGAAAACAATAATTTCGGCATCAGGAAACAATTCTCTCACTATCAGGCTGTCCTTGATTGCATTCATACAGCAGATACGGCTGCAGTAGCTAATATCCCTTTTTTCGTTTCGAGAACCAACGCACTGAATAAAAGCAACTCTTTTAGGTGGTTTACCATCCGTGATTCTCTTGAGCTCGCCTCTTGTTGGTCCACCAGAAGACAGTATTCTTTCAAGCTCAAAACTTGTGACCACATTTTCGAATCTTGTGTAACCGTATTCACTTGCTTCTCGTGGGTCATAGTAATCAGTCCCTGTTGCTACGATGACAGAACCCACATTTACATCTACTATTCTGTCTATCTCATCGTAATCTATGCAGTTTGGCTTACATGCCTCCTCACACTTTGAGCAAGCAAGAGGTAATACGCCGAGACAATCATCGGCATTTCTTATATATGCAGACGGCACCGATTGTGGGAAGGGACGGTAGATAGCTTTTCTGATTCCTAAACCTATTTCAAACTCACTCGGTTTCACAACAGGACAAACCCTTTCACAATCTCCACAGCCTGTGCATTTATCTATATCTACATATCTTGCTTTTTTTAGAATGCTCACATTAAAATCATTTTCTTTTCCTTCTAACTTCATTACTTCACTGTTTGTGAAGAGTTCAATATTGGGATGTCGACCGACATCCATCATTTTCGGTCCGAGGATTCATATAGCGCAATCCATAGATGGAAATGTTTTATCAAGTTGGGCCATTTTTCCACCTACGGTAGGGCTTTTCTCTACAAGATAGACCCTGAAATCCTGTTCAGCAAGGTCAAGAGCGGCTTCTGAGCCCGCTATACCCCCACCAATGATAAGAACACCCTTTTCCTTCTTATTTTTTTTGCTTGATACTGTACTCATAACCCTTTTTAAATGCCTTCTGATTAAGTTCCAAGTATCTTTCTGGAACGGATGTTGGTATCGTTTTATTCATTGCGTCTATTGATACGACTTCCGCAATTGCTGTGAGAAACCCAAGCATTACAACATTTGCAATAATTCGGTTTCCCAATTCCTCTGCGATTTTCGTTGCAGGGATTGCATGTGCTTTAACCCCTTTAGTATCTTTCGGTTTTACCAGATCAGAGTCATACAGCAATAAACCATTATGCTTTAACTCTGACTCAAAAGTATCATAAGCTTCTTGAGACATAGCAACGAAGATATCTGTTTTCGTTATATAAGGATAAAGAATTCTGTTCTCGGATACGAGGAGCTGTGAACTACATGCACCGCCCCTTGCTTCCGGTCCGAAAGACTGATTCATAGTGGCAAACTTACCATCATAGATAGAAGCTGCTCTTCCTAAAATAATGCCTGACCTTATTATCCCCTGTCCCCCAAATCCACCGAATCTAATCTCGTACACTTTTTCCTCCATATGGTTCAAATTTGTCACCCAGGACTTTTGTCAGACGTTCATTATACATATCCAAAAAAGTTGGTCTTTCTTTTTCAACGAATTCGCCGACGATTATTTTACCATTGCCATTAATTTCAAGGTTCTTAGTATCTTCGTTATTATTCACTTGCGAATGTTCATAGCAGTATTGCAGCAAATTGTCCTTTTCTTCATCATCGGCAATACCAGCAAAATAATTGCAGCCAGGTGAAAGAACCTCAATTACAGAAAAACCATTTTTTTGAAGTGCTTTCGTTATTGAATCCGATAAATGCTTTGTGTGTTTTGCAGTCCATCTCGCTACGAATGTGGCTCCACAGGATTTTGCCAGATGTGGCATATTAAATGGTCTTTCAAAATTTGAATAAACGGAAAAACTGAATTTTGGTTTCTTCGTGGAATGTTTTTGGGAAAAGCCGGGATATATAAAATTGTTAATACATATGGCAATGATATCCATATTTTTTCTGCTTGCATGAATAATGTGATTACCTCCGAGTGTTGCGAGGTCACCTGAAAAGGCGACAACTTTTATTTGAGGATTTCCAAGCTTCAAACCGGTGGCAAACGCAATAGACCTACCACGGTTAATATGAAAAAAATCGATGCCAAGGGGTTTGATAGCCTCTGGTGGGTAGAAAACATCCGATACGATACATACATTCCTTTTGCTGATACCCGATTTTTCCAAGGCTTTGTCAAATGCATTCAAGATTAGATATTTGCTCATTTGTTTCCCCCATTACCAAATACTTTCATTTCCAATTGAGTTTTGTATTCAAAGACTCCATCATATCTCTTTTTCTCCTTTGCGACCTGTTTGATTGCTCCGAGTATATCAATAGGATTATGTACCGAAGATCCACCATGAGGAACAAGCACAACATTGCTATTTCCGTGAATACATTTTTCCACCTCAAATGCAATTTGTCCATAGTTTATTTCCGGAATGATGAAGCCTTTAACCTTCCTGGCAATTTCAGCAATCCTTTCATCAGGGAATGGCCAGACGGTTATAAGTCTGATATTTCCTACCTTTATGCCTGATTCTCTTGCTTGCTCAATCGCTCTGTATGCAACCCTTGAGCTTATACCGTATGAGATAACCACTACTTCGGCATCGTCTAATCCTTCTTCACGAGTCTCAATAATGTCAGGAGCATTGAGTTGCACTTTATCTACTAATCTCTTTGCTGTAGATTTCAAGATATCTTTTACAGGATAGCCGTTCTGACTGTGAGCGAGAGCAGTAATGTAAAGTCCAAATCCATCACCTGCTTTTACCATTTCTGGTACAAGCTTTTTATCTGTCCCAAATGGCAGATACTTATCCTTCTCTCCCTTATACCATTTTCTTTCTACTATAGATATTTCGGAAGCTTCAGGTATTACTACTTTTTCTGTCATATGTCCAACACATTCATCAGCCATCAACATAACAGGGACCCTATATTTTTCTGCAAGGTTGAAGGCTTTAATAGCAAAATCAAAGCTTTCTTGTGGAGAATCCGGTGCAAGGGCAATAACCTCATAATCACCATGCGAACCCCATCGCGCTTGCATCATATCCGACTGACCAGCTCGTGTCGGGATACCGGTAGAGGGTCCCCCACGCTGAACGTTGATTATGACGAAAGGAAGTTCCAACATTGCACCTAATCCAATGGTTTCCATCATCAGTGAATAACCAGGTCCTGATGTTATCGTCATTGCCTTTTTTCCAGCTGCCGATGCACCCATCACTGTTGAGATGGAGCCAAGTTCATCTTCCATCTGTATAAACATCGCACCAACCTGTGGTGCTCTTCTTGCAAAAGCCTCTGCTGCTTCTGTTGAAGGTGTAATAGGATACCCTCCAAGAAACTTACATCCTGCCGCAATAGCTCCTTCAGCAGCAGCGACATCTCCGTCAATATAAAAAACACCTGTCCTGACATCTTTAGGATTAGCCTTCAATTATTTCCTCCTATTTTCCAAATAATATTTCTTTGTTGAAAAATTTTCATTTATCACGCCATTCCTTGTAGGACTCAATATATGTAGGTCTTTCCCTATCAACAAACTTTCCTACGATGATTTTCTTCTGATAATCGATAGAGAGATTATCTGTTGGTTCTCCATGCCTTATTTCTGAATTCTCATGATAAAATTTCATCATATCAAGCCCATCCCCCAGACGGTTTATTCTTGAATAATATTGGGAACATGGAGAGATAACCTCAATTACAGAAAATCCGGGTTTGTAAAGTGCTTCATGAATTGAAGCTGTCAATCTTCGGATGTGCAGAGCAGTCCATCTTGCTACATAGACTGCACCGGCAGATTCTGCAATCTGAGGAATGTTGGCTGGAGGGTCAAAATTGCCGAAGGGGGAAGTTGTAGTATATGCGGTAAGGGGTGTAGTTGGAGCTACCTGACCGCCTGTCATTGCATATATAAAATTGTTGACACATATTACAAGCATATTGATATTTCTTCTTGCTGCGTGGATAAAATGATTTCCTCCGATAGAAATAAGGTCCCCATCTCCTGAAATCACAACAACCTTTAGTTCGGGGTTGGCAAGTTTAATCCCGGTAGCAAACGGAATAGCGCGGCCATGTGTTGTGTGAAATGAATCAAGTTTTAAATATCCGGCGACTCTTCCTGTGCATCCGATTCCAGAGACAATTACAAGTTTGTTCAGGTCCAGATCAGTTTTTTTGATTGCTTCCACAAATGCAGTTACTGTGAGTCCTATACCACATCCAGGACACCAGATGTGCGGTATTCTATCCATCCTGAGAAAGGCTTCCATTGGGTGAGTTAACTGTTTCATTTCGCCAAGCTCCTTATTGACTTCAGGATAGGTATATAATCCTGAATGTTTTCGTTGCCATACTCAATGAATTGCAATTTTGCGTTGCCGTAGTTACATCTTTCTACTTCGAAAACAACCTGTCCCTTGTTCAGTTCCGGAACCACAAAAGCTTTTACCTTTTTTGAAAGATTTCTGATGGCATTGTCAGGGAATGGCCATATAGTAACAAGTCGCAATCCGCCTGCTTTTATTTTTTCCTTCCTTGCTGCTTCGATTGCTTTGTCAGCTGTTCTGGAGGTTATTCCGTATGAAACAACAACGACTTCTGCGTCCTCTATGTTTTTCTCTTCTACATTCACTATTCTATCGGCATTGTTTCTAATTTTTCTGACAAGTCGGTGAACATTCCATTCCTGACTTTCTTCGTTCAACACAGGATATCCTTTTTCCATATGCGTAAGACCTGTAATATGAAACTTGTATCCTTCACCAGTCACTACCATCGACGGGACAAGGTCTTTTTTATCATATTCAAAAGGCAAATACTTATCCTTGGGACCTTTGTATAACCTGCGAGGTTCAAGCTTAATCGTATTTGCAGGTGGAATCTTAACCTCTTCGATTGTTGAACCAACTGCCTGGTCGGACAAAATAAGAACAGGGGTTCTGTACTTTTCTGAGAGGTTAAATGCTCTGACAGTAAGGTCAAACATTTCTTGTGCAGAATTTGGTGACAGTGCTATAATTTCATAATCACCGTGGGAACCCCACCTTGCTTGCATAATATCTCCTTGCCCCGGTGCGTTTGGAATACCCTCAGATGGACCAGCCCTTTGAATGTCAACAATTACGCATGGTGTTTCAAGCATCACACCTAATCCAAGATTTTCCATCATAAGTGATAGTCCTGGTCCGGAAGTAACTGTCATTGATTTTTTGCCAGCCCAGGAAGCACCCAGGATTGCAGCGATAACAGAAATCTCATCTTCCATCTGAATGAATATTGCATCGACATCCTTTGCCCTCTGGGTGAATCTATCAATTACTTCTATGGAAGGAGAAAGCGGGTAAGCTGAAAGAAACCTACAACCTGCTGCCAATGCTCCTTCAGCGCATGCCTGGTTACCACTAAGCTTGTGCGTTCCCGATAGAACACCCTTTGGATTAGTTTTCACTTTGCCTCCTTCCCGAGCTTTTTTCACGCAGGATTAGTTTTTTGAAGAAGTAATTTCTTCTTCTTTAATCTCTAAAGAAAAAATAGCAAAATCTGGGCAAATCATTTCACATAGCTTGCAATTCACGCAATTATCAGGGTTCTTAACATAAGGAGGGTGATAGCCTTTCTGACTAAATTCTTTTGATACTTCAAGTACATTCTTTGGACAGTATTGGACACAGAATCCACAGCCTTTGCACCTATCAATAATTATGTGGACATCACCTTTTGGGATTTTTATTTTATCAATATCCAAGGGTTTTCTCCAATATTTCATACCCCTCCCTTGCTATATTATATCATTTTTTTACTGTTAATTAGTACCACCTTACAAAGCAATAGCCAATTTAACATACAGAAAAATTAGTTGTTTGTCAAGCAAAATAAATTTTTCACAAAGTAGAAATTGGAATAGGGAAATGTAAACACAAAATTGTTTTATACAACTATATTCAATACTTTGTTCTTTACATAGATGATTTTTTTGATTTTCTTATCACCTAAGTGCTTCTTTATCTTCTCATCCAAAAGTGCATGGTTTTTGATATCTTCTTCCGCTGTGTTTGCCGGGAAGACTATCTTTGAACGAACTTTGCCGTTAATCTGTATGACAATGGTTATCTTTTCCTTTTTTATTGCAGACTCATCATAGGTTGGCCAGTTCTCATAGAATATACTGTCCTTTTTCCCATACATACTGTAGAGCTCTTCTGCGAGATGGGGTGCTAAGGGAGCGAGGAGAAAATTGAATTTCCTAAGTGCATACTGAAATAGAGGCGATTCTTTGTTCTCAAATACATACATCTTGTTCAGTAGCTCCATAAGCGATGCAATAGCGGTATTGAAATCCATTCTTTCCATATCGATTGAGACCTTCATTATTGTTTCTTCCACAGAGCGATAGAACTCATAGTCTTTTTTGGTTAACTTATTTGCATCCATTCCAGCATAATCTTGAATGTTTTCCTTCATAAGCGAATAAATCCTTGCAAGAAATCTTCTTGAGCCTGTTAGTCCCTGTTCACTCCAGAGTATTTCTCTCGCAGGAGGAGCAAAGAAAAGAAGTGCAATTCTTGTTATGTCAACACTTTCTCTCTCAATCAGCTCTCTCGGGGATACAGTATTTCCTTTTGATTTACTCATTACATCACCCTTTTCGTCCAACACCATTCCATGGTTGAAAAGTTTAACTGTCGGTTCTTCACCCGGGAGCATTCCCATATCAAAAAGAAACATTGTAATGAATCTATAATATAGAAGATGACCTGCAGCGTGTTCTATTCCACCGATATATAGGTCGACAGGAAACCATTTTTCTGCTTCTTCTTTTTTGTAGATGACGTCGTTGTTTTTAGGACTGAAATATCTCAGGTAATACCAGGATGAGTCAAGAAAAGTGTCTATTGTGTCAGCATCCCTGTGAGCTTTGCCTCCGCATTTCGGGCATTTTGTATTGTAAAACTCAGGAATATCTTCCAGAGGAGAGCGACCTTTTGGAATAAAATCAACAAGGGATTCGTCAGGCAGGAGAACAGGGAGGTCATTCTCAGGTATGGGAACAATCCCACATTTTTCGCAATGAACCATTGGAATTGGTACACCCCAGTATCTCTGTCTTGAGACAAGCCAATCCCTTATTTTGAATGTTACTTTTCTTCTTCCTATCTGTTTTTCTTCCATATATTCTATGGTTTTTTCTATTCCTTCAAGTGATTTCATTCCTGTGAACGGTCCTGAATTCACCATAATACCCGGCTCTGTATATGCGTTTTCCATTTCCTGAGATTTTAATTCCTCTCCTTCCGGATTTATTACAATCTTTATGGGAATATGATACTTCCGTGCAAACTCAAAATCCCTCTGGTCATGTCCGGGGACAGCCATCACGATGCCTGTTCCATAAGACGCAAGTACATAATCTGCGGTCCATATTTCAATCCTTTCCTTGGGAAAGGGATTTATTGCGTAAAGACCGGTAAAGATACCATCCTTCTCTCTCTTAACATCTGTACGCTCAATTTCCGTCTTCATCATCGTGTTCTGAATGTATGTCCTGACTTCCTCCTGTTTTTCGGAAAACCTAAGAATGTCTTTCAGAATCTTATGTTCAGGTGCAATTACAATAAATGTGACACCGTAAACTGTATCAGACCTTGTTGTAAAGACAGGAAGCTTGATGTTTTCCTTTTCAAGTTTGAACAAAATCTCAGAACCCTCACTTCTGCCTATCCAATTACGCTGTATGGTTTTGACATTTTTGGGCCATTCTTTAAGGTTTTCTATTCCCTCCAGGAGTCGTTCTGCGTAATTTGTAATTCTTATGAACCACTGGTTCATCTCTTTTTTCTCAACAGCAGCATCACATCTCCAGCATCTACCCTGGATAACCTGTTCGTTGGCAAGTACTGTTTTGCACGAAGGACACCAATTAACATATGCGTTGTCTCTATAGCAAAGACCTTTTTCATACAGTTTTTTGAAAAGCCATTGCGTCCATTTGTAATATTTGGGATTACAAGTAATTACTTCTCTATCCCAGTCATAGCTGATGCCGAGCCTTTTTAATGTTTCCCTGGATGTTGCAATATTTTCCATCGTCCATTTACGAGGGCTCGATTTGTGGGTTATCGATGCCTGCTCTGCGGGAAGTCCGAAGGCATCCCAGCCAAATGGGTGGAAGAGCTGAAAACCCCTCATTCTCTTGTATCTCCAGACTACATCACCCAGAGTGTAATTTCTGAAATGACCTATATGAATATCACCAGAAGTATATGCAAACATTTCCAGTAGATAAAATTTCTTGTCAGGTTTTTCTGGAGTCTTAAAGAGGTTGATTTCAGCCCATCTTTTCTGCCATTTCTTTTCTATTTTCTTAAAAATATTATCGTTCATAATTCCTCCACAAAAAAACCCCGCTATTCCTTTTAGGAAAGTGGGGTTAAATACTTACCGATTCGCTTTTGGTCAGATATACCCCACCATATTGTTTAATTTGCTCAACAACAATGAATCAACAACCAACTCTCTTATTTTCATAATCCTTTCTATAGCACAAAGGAAACAGCTTGTCAAGAACTAATTTCATAGTGTCTTTGCAATTCACAGACAATAGGGCATGCGTTCTTAGAAACCTTTATGTCCCTCCTAATGCCGGATAATGTCATTCTGAAGCCTGCGCTGGAAAGTTTCAGTATCTCACGAATCCTGTCATTCTGAGTAAGCATTAGTTTTTCACTTAGGAAGAATCTTGGTTTTTAGATTCTTCCACGGTCAAAATGGAACAGAACACTCAGAATGACAGCGACTGGAATTATTGAGGTTTCCTATTTTAGGGGTGAAATATGACACTCTATTGTCTGAATTGCAATCCTTTTTTCCTTGACAACTTTCCCATTCTGCACTATATATATACAGTAGAAACGATAATGTGCAAAGCAGAGATATACAGAGGAGAGAAATCCTTCAGTAAGATTCTGTAATTTTTGTAATTTGGATAGAATTGTAGTAAAGAAATAGAGAAATCGTTAATGTTTAACTGGAGGAAACGATGAGTGCGGTGGTCAAAACTTATTCTATCCAGTTCGTGGTTTTTATAAGGGGGCTAACAAATGAAACAGAGAAGTGAGATTATTCTGTTCGTTTTTATCATTTTCATTCTCTTTTTCAGTAAGCTTATTGCTGAGGGTATTGTAATTGAACAAGAGAATGAGACATCTATATGGGACAGCAACTTCAGCAGAGCGTATGAGCATATAAACATCACTTCTGAGAGAGATAAACGAACTGAGGATACTCTTCACTATGATGGTTCTAATTTTACTGGAATGGGTCTTTTTCCTTACCCTATTGCAGCTGTGAGGTTTACTCCTGAGTCAGCAGGAACCCTTATAGCGGTTATCTTTTACTATTATGAAGATATCACCCACAATGTAAGTGCCAATGTTTATGAGGAGGGTACACCCACTCATCCTGGTTCTTTAGTAATAGTTGAGTCTTATTCTGTCACGGGTCAGGGCTGGCATAGAATTGACCTTTCCAGTTCTTACCCTTACAGTGCTGGTGTAGATTTCTGGACTGCAATAGAAATGGTCGATTATATTGGCCCTGAATATCCTTTTGGAGTTGATGCAGGACCTGCTGAGGATGGAAGGGGTGATTGGATATCTTCTGATGCTGGGGCAACATGGAATGAACTTCAGTGGTGGGGTCTTGATTATAACTGGAATATCAGGGCAATTGTGCATCTTGAAGGAGGAGGTGTTGAGGAAGGAAAAGACCAGAGACCAAAGACCGAAGACATAAGACTACTCTGCCACCCAAACCCTTTCACAGAAAAGACAGTTATAGAGTTTTGGAGTTCTGGAGTTTGGGGGTTTAACTCTCAACTCCCCAACTCTTCAACTCCTCAACTGACTCTCTATGATGTGAGTGGAAGGTCAGTTAGGTCTTTTTCACTAACCACTGACCACTCGGCACTTGTCACTGCCGTATCCTGGGATGGAAGGGATAATAAAGGAAGAGAAGTAAAGAATGGTATTTATTTCTGCCGTCTTACTGCCGGCGGGTATCAGGTAGCACAAAAAATTATAAAACTTTATTAGTTATGATTACACAGATTATAAAAGCAGATTATTCACTCCGTTAGATAAAAATAATATCTAATGGGGCATACAGATTTAGTAGGTATAATTTATTATGCAAGGAGGTTAGAATGATGAAACATATTTTTGTAAGTCTATTAGTATGTCTTTTTTCTTTTGTGTCAGTCTTACCTCTTTTTCCCCAGACCTGGGTGAGTATCGATACCACAGGAGAAGAAGGAGATCCTCCACAGATTGTAGCGACGGTATCTAATAACTGTAGTACAGTAGTTGACATAACGGTTCCGGGTATGTGGAGGTCTAAGATAATCGTTTATGGGGATACTTTTGACCTCTTAGAAATTCCTGAATACCCATCTACAGGAGAATTAGGGCAGGCGAAGATACCAAAATTAGGAAAACTTGTGGGTATACCCCCAACCTCCGATGACTCGCTTGTCATAGAATATGCCGACTCTTCTATACTAACGGGCTATCACATCTATCCTGTTCAGAATGCTTTCTATCCCGACCCGGATACTTTTTTCTATGACGAAGATTACTACAATACCAATGCTTTTCTCCCTGAGAGTTTAATTACCATCAGTTCACCTTATCTCTGGCATGATTGCCGGATTGTAGAATTTCCAATCAATCCTGTTCGTTATAATCCAGCTACCGGTAGTTTAAAGGTTTACAGCAACATTCGTGCTCGCATCGATTACTTTGGAACGAACAATGAGAATGCTCAGACAGTAACAAGATCAAAAATTACACCAGAGCGAGGCAGAATGTACAGAGATATGATAGTAAACTTTGACTTTTTAGATTTCACTGAAAGCGAGGGTGTTCTTTCTAAATATCTCATTATAACCGATGAATACTTTGCTTCTTCTATTGATAATTTAAGGTTCTGGAAACATAAAAAGGGAATATCTACAACAGTTGCTTATCTTGATATTGATGTTCAACGCAATGATATAGCTATTCGAGATTATATAAAAGAGTTCTTTGAAACTAACCATCCTCTTGGCTATGATATTTATGTCCTGCTAATTGGCGATCCTGAATCTCAAGATCCTCATTACCTCCCCATGCATATTTATGAGGGTCCATTATATTCTGACCATTACTATACCTGTGTTTATGGTGAATTTGAAGATGACCTTTATCCGGATGTTCAACTGGGAAGAATCAGCCCTTCAGGGGCGAATGCAGATGCTGATTCTCAAATAGTAGAGATGATTGCCAATCGTACCGTTGATTATAAGAAAAACCCACCGATAGGTTCCTGGATGGAAGAATATGTTCTTGCATGTGCGGAAGGATTTCAAACTGATTTTATTTACAAACTCCTCACCCAATTTTATCCTGGAGTTACAGTAACCAAACTATATGGAGATAGTGGAGCAACCAATGCCATCTTAGAGTCAAATATTGTAGAAGGTACAGGTATTCTCAACTACTTTGGACATGGTCTTCCAAAAGAGTGGACGGAATGGGATGCTAATGGTAACAGCTGGACAGTCCAACATGCTAAAAACCTTAAAAACCATAATAAGCGACCCCTTGTCTACAGTGCAAGTTGCGAAACAGGAGCGATTCAATCTGACTCTATATGCTTGGGAGAGGGATTTATGAACGCTGATAGCGGAGGCGCAATTGGATTCTATGGTTACACGACAATAGTCCATTCCTTTGGAGTAAGTATACATAACATCTCAATGTGGGTAGCAACCTTCCCTCCAAATTCATCTCCTCGGATATACAAAACCGGTGATATCCAGAACTATGCCGATGCACGAGCTCTTTCTACAGGCAATCCTAATGCTGAGAGTGTAGTTAAACCAGCCATATGGCTTGGTTGTCCTGAACTTTCTGTGTTAACAGTCACACCAAAAACTTTAACGGTAAATCATCCTTCCAATACGGATGCTGGTGCCTCCTTCACAGTTGAAGTTTTTGACATAGGGACTCCTATAGAAAATGCCCTCGTTTGTATCTGGAAAGGAGAAGAGGTCTATGATGTTAAATATACCAATAGCAGTGGCGGGGCAAAATTTACCATACCCAGTACAGCTACAAGAGGAGAGATGTACGTAACAGTTACCGTTCACAACTATATCCCTTATGAGGGTACAGCAAGAATAGGTGTCTTTGCCGATGACCCATTGTCTCTTGCATACAATGGGAATAAACACTTAGTAAGAGAGCCGAATACTGATAATCTTCACCTGGTTTATACCGACGCTGGAAAGGTATTGTACAGGTATTCGGATTCGGGTGGAGAAGTATGGTCATTAGCGGACAACTTAGGTGAAGGCAACTTTCCTGCAATAGTGCTCGATTCAAATAATAATCCATTGGTTACCTGGACATATGGAAATTATCTTTTCTTCAGTAGAAAAAACCCTATCCAGGGATGGGAACAGACAGAATATACATTTGGGTCGTTGCAACCTTCACATTCTGCAATTGTTGTCACAACCCCTGAAGTGTCAGATATTGACTCAGTCCATATTCTCGTCAGACTATCAAGAAGTGTTCGTCCTTACAATACAATCAATGAGCTCTCTTTCTCGGTTCCAAATCCTCAAAGTTACAATTCTATGACGCTGGAGTCAAGTTCCGGTGGGAATATGATTACATTGGATTTCCCTTCTATTGCGAAGGACTATGAGAACACCCTTCATGCGAGCTGGATGCATGCAGACACGATTTATTATGGCACGAGGGCAGAGGGTGCAAACTGGAATGTGTGGGGAGATCGATTTGACCCTGAAGGTCACAACTCTGCGCATCCCTTTGTTGAGACTTATGGAGACTCAATATTTGTGCTCTGGCAGAATGCGTCGGATAATGAGATCTATAGAGGAAGAAGGTACCTACAAGATAGTTTATTCTCTTGGTCAAACTTATCACAAACATCGACTACACCGTCCATCTATCCAGTCAATGCTTCTGGTATGGTAACTACCTTTGTGGATAAATCATCTATGCTCAATAATTACGATATTTTCTGGAAAATCACTCCCGACGACTCGCTTCATAATATCAGCAATACGCGTCTTATAAAATCAATATTCCCGCATACTTCTCTCTGGATAAGAGAGCAGTATCTACCTCTCCAGTATACAGTATGGCTGGAAGGGAACAGTTCTCCTTACGAGATTAAATGTAAGGAGTCAATTATCGGCTATGGTCCTGGAAAAGGTCATGATTCTCTGTCTATACCTGCCTACTTCACTTCTATCCCTGGTTCTGAAACCCCTTCCCTTTATCTTACAAAGAGGGATTCGTTTATTTCAGATTGGCAGATTCCTGTGGATGTGGGTTATGAAGAAATTACTTATAAATTTCCTCTTAATCCCATTTATCGTTATAAATTTAAGGGTATTGCATATTATGAGGGTGAGGATAAGTGGAAGATGAAGGTTTTAGCCGATGGAGAGGAGATAGGTGAGATAGAGTATGAGCCTTACGAGCCAGAGACCTTGGAATGTCTGATTCCACCAGCATTTTATAAAGATAGTCTCATTGAAGTTACGCTTAGATGTGATGATGGTAATTTCGCGGCATTAGGACCTATTTACATTTATCGGTATGAATATGGTGAAGAAGGTAAAGGTGGTCGCTCTGGTGGTCCAATGTTGCAAGGGACAGTTAACCGAAATAAGTTCTCTCTAACAATTTCTCCTAATCCATTTAATCGAATCCTAAACGTCAGATTCCAATCTTCAAAAGAGCAAAATCTCAGCATCAAAGTTTACGATGTTACAGGTAGATTAGTGAAGGATATTTATGAAGGTATGATAAATGGAAGAAAAGTAGTGAACTGGCACGGTGATAATAATAGTGGAAGAACCGTTGCTCAAGGGATCTATTTCTTACGGGTTGTGAACACCAAATCGAATAAGACCTTCTGTAAGAAAGTGCTTAAGATAAGTTGGTAATAAAAAAGTAAAATGAAAACTTTACTATTATTATCATTTCTCTTTATGGGGTTTAATCAGAAGTGGATTATTCCAGATGGTAAGAATTCCTATGGGAGGGTTCTGATAGGAGATATTGATTATGATGGATTTACAGATATTGTAGTGAGGAGAAATCAGCCTATTAAAGTGATGTTTTACGAACTTGACACTTCAAATCAATGGCAGTTAAAGGATTCAATTGTTGATGGAGGGGATCATCTCTTATGGGGATTAGGGGATTTTGATTTGGATGGACTATCAGATATTGTATTTCAAAAAACTTTTGGAATACCTAATGTAGGGATTGCTGTTTACGAATCCCCAGATTCTTTTTCCTATCCCACACAGGAGGCGTGGCGAGATACGGTGGGACCGGGCCTTGTTTTGCCTATTTGTGTTTACGATATAGATAAGGATGGTATTCCTGAAATTGTAAAAAATAGGGCTACTCCGTATGGATATCTTGGTATTTATGAGTCAGTGGGAGATAACCAGTATGATTTAATTTTTGCAGATAACCCGGATACATCAGGTAATGATGCACCTGCTGCTACTATCGCTTTTGGGGATTTTGATTTGGATGGAAAGATAGAGTTTGTCCCAGCAGGTGGAAATGAATGGTATTGGATTTATGAATGCACAGGAGATAATACCTATGAAAAAGTCTCAGAGGGACAACTCCCCACTTCTAACATTCGGGATTGTTTTGCAGTAGATGATGCGGATGATGATGGAAAGATGGAGTTTGTGGTAAAAGGGTTTACCTTTCCAGATGGTAAGTTTCAGGTATTTATCTTTGAGGCGATTGGAGATAATACCTATGAGATAATTGATACACTTACTTTTACAGGCTTCAGTAATAGTTATTATGGTGGTTATTCAGATGTGGGCGATGTGGATGGTGATGGCATACCAGAGATAGCCTTAGAGGGTTCATACAGGGTATATATGATAGAGGCAGACAGTAATAACAGTTTTAGTGTATTTGACACCTTACCCGGCAATGCTTCAGGCTCATCCGTTGCAATTTACGACATAGATGGTAATGGTTTATCAGAGGTAGTAATATCAGGTAATAATGAGACAAGGATATATGAGTATGAGGAGGAGGGGGTAAAGGAGGCAGAAAATTCAAAAATCAAATTGAAAAATATCAAATTAACAGTCTTTCCCAATCCTTTTTCCAACTCCACCACCATTAGAACCGCTGGATTATCAGACTATTATACACAAAAAATGTCAAAGATAGAGTTGAAAATCTACGACACAAGTGGAAGATTAGTCAAATCAGTTCCACTGACCAGTAACACCATATCACTTGGCAGTGAATTATCACAGGGGGTTTACTTTCTGAAACTCAACGGTAAGCCTGCCGGGAAAGGGGTAAAGGTGAGGTAAGGATTTTTTTCAAAACAAAAAAGGAGGAGAAATGAAACATTTTATATTAATTCTTATGTCACTAATCTTGTTGACTTTGTCTACGTGCCTTATGTGGACAAATAACCTGCATCCTGGTAAAAGTGAGGTGGTTCTTGAGGCAACCTCAAAACCAGTTCTTTCAAAACGACCACCCCATCTTGATTCATCAAAAGCAAACCTAAACAAAGCACCCTTTAAACGACTGGAAGATTCTCTCTATTATTGTGATTTGACATATTATAATGCTATGGGTTTTACCTCCCTTGAACATGAGGCTGCAATAAGACTTACATCTACAGAACTTGGTTTTTTTACAGACTGGAATATAATTGCGATTTCTTGGTATCATTATGATGGTGGCAGTCCCAATGGTGTTGTAAAGGTTTATGATGAGGGAACACCAACACATCCAGGTCCTGAGATTACCTCAGAACCTTATTCTGGAGCTGGCATTGGTTGGGTTAGGTGTAATTTATCGAGTCCTGTTCCTATAGATGGTTCTAGTGATCTATGGTGTTCAGTAGAGGTAACGTATGGTCCTTATTATTATCCTCTTGGGGTTGACTCCGGTCCGGCTGTTGACTATAAAGGAGACTTTCTCTATTACGAAAGTGCCTGGTATGAATTACAGGACCTCGGATTCGACAATAACTGGATGTTGATATGCATTGTTGATTCTTTAGGTCCTGTAGTGGAAGAGACAAAAATACCTGTGAGGGAATCTATATATGATGTCAGAGTTTTTCCGAATCCCTTTACAGATAATTTAGAAATAGACCTTGGGATGTACGATGTAGGACGTAGGATGCACGAAACACCTTTAAGGATTTATGATGTGAGTGGTCGTCTGGTTAAACGATTCACGATTGACGATTTACGATTGACGAATATAACCTGGGATGGAAAGGATGAGAAAGGGAAAAAAGTAAAAAGTGGAATTTATTTTATTAAGCTAAAAGTGAAAAGTGAAAAGTTAAATGTTGAAGATGTAAAGAAGGTAATAAAGATAGAATAACGATTTGCTCTTGTCATTGCGCGAGCCCTGTACCGTATGGTTCAGGGCATGGCAATCTCATATTTCACCCTCACCCCTGAAACAATGCTGAAACAAGTTCAGCACAAGGTTCAGGGCAAGCTTTAATCCTCTCCCGTTAAGGGAGAGGAAAAGTAAGGAATTTAAAGTTCCTTATAGGCGATTGCTTTTGTAGTAACACACCCCTAAATCTCCTCTTTTTAGAGGGGACTTAGAACACTCAGAATGACAGCGACTGGAATTATTGAGGTTTCCTATTTTAGGGGTGAAATATGACACTCTATTGTCTGAATTGCAATTCATTGCTCAATATCAATTTTGCCATGAGTAAGGTTTTTTAGCGCTTCGAGAAGCGTTTGTTTGTTTTTCTCTTCCACAGAGACTTTCAGGAATATTTTGTTTGCATATTCCTCTTTCAGTACTCTTGCATCGTAGTGTTTTAATAGATTTCGCATCTTTCCTGCAATCTTTCTGTCTACTCGAAATGCCATCTCTACGGTGGGGACATAGACTATTTTTTTTGATGTTTCGATAACAATTCGTGCACTTTCTCTGTATGCTCTGTTTAGCCCTCCAAGTCCAAGTTTAATTCCTCCGAAATATCGTGTAACTATAAGAAGAGTATTTGTTAGGTTTGCCCTTTTCAGTTCTTGAAGTACAGGAAAGCCCGAGCTTTTTGGAGGTTCTCCATCATCAGAATATCTTTCGATTATCTCCGTATGACCGAGTCTGTATGCGTAAGGGTGATGAGTTGCATCCTTAAATTCATCTTTTGTTTTCTTAATCTTAATTTTCACTTCGTCCGGTGAGGAGGTTTGTAGGAGTGTTGCAATAAACCGTGATTTTTTGATTCTGCTTTCTGTTTGAATTTTTTTATTTACGGTAAATAGAGCCATTATTTCCTTATAGTTTACGAACTTGAAAAAGTCAAGGAAAAAGGATGGGTTCTTAAGGAAACTTTTTATTTGACAAATGCAATTTTTTAACCTATTATACGAAAGCTTTGAGAAACGAGAAGGATAGAATATTTGAGGAGGTATTGAATGAAGCGTACTTATCAACCGAGCAGGAAGAAGAGAAAAAGAAAACACGGATTTAAGAAAAGGATGTCTGATAAAAGTGGGAAAAAGATCCTTGCCAGGAGACGAAAAAAGGGAAGAAAACGACTCACGGTCTCAGAAAAGAAGTAGCATAATAAGAAAGCGCTCTCAATTTAATGAGATATTTCGAACTGGAAAGAGAAAATCAGGTTCCACAGTTACCATAGTTTTTGCAGAAAACAGCGTATTCCAATTTGGTATCACTTTTAGAAAGGGTACGAAATCTGCGGTGAAAAGGAACAAGGCAAAAAGAAGAATAAAGGAAATGATGAGAAGAAGAAAATTCAAGTTAAACAGGAACCTGAGCATTGTATTTATTTTGTCCCGAGATTCACTAAACCTTAGTTTTGACGAGCTTTCAGGAGAATTACAGAATCTATTTGAGGATGCAAGAATCGTTGAATGAAAAAAATAATTATTGGCATTATTATATTCTACAAGAATTTTCTTTCACCGTTATTACCTAATACCTGTAGATTCTATCCAACCTGTTCTAGTTACTCTCTTTCTGCGATTGATAGATATGGTTTAATGCGAGGGGGTTGGAAAGGTTTTTTGAGGATTTTAAGATGTAATCCTTTTCATCCCGGGGGATACGACCCGCTAAAATAGGAGAAAAAGTGGATAAAAGAACAATTACAGCACTTCTATTAATTACAGTATTGATTTTTGTTTATACTATGCTAACAAAAAGAACAACTAAGCCGCAAGAAAACGCTGTTCAAACGGAAGAAAAGAAAATAGAGCCCAAGAAGGGGGAGGAATCCCAGAAAAACGAGATAGTTGATGCAGGGGAGAGCAAAGGGGAAAAGGTTGTTGCTGAAACAACCGAAACACCTCATGAAGAGAAAATGATTAAAGTTAGAACAAAGCTTTTTTCTGTCGAGTTTTCTACTCTGGGGGCTACACTTCAAGATATGCAGTTGTTGAATTATCCTGGTGAGGGTGATAAACCAGTTCAATTGATTCCTGAAGGTGGGAATCCTCTTGCGTTGTCAATACTGGAGGAAGGTAAAACAGTTGATTTGAGTCAATTCCCGACTATCTGTGAAAGAGACAGTATTGACCTTACAAGCGGGGTGAAAGATAGTCTGGTCTTTTATTATGTAAAAAATGATACAACATTCTTGAAAAAGGTTTTCATTTTTACGCCTGACAGTTATATAATTAATCTTCACATTGAATTTCCAAAGAAGGTTAAACATTCTTTGAGACTTTCTTTCGATACAGGATTAGCCTCTACGGAAAAAGACAAGAGGGATGAGCTTGCATATACCTTTTTTGTGGCTATGTTTGGTGACCATTTTGAACGCTCGGGTTTGAAAAAGGTAAAGGAAGAAAAGTCGTCTATAGAGGGAAGAATTAACTGGACAGGAATAACAAGCAAGTATTTTCTTTTCTTTGTAATGCCTGAAGATACGATAATCAAAAAAGTGAGCCAATGGAAGATTGAGAAGAAAAAAATTGGGATTTCGGTGTCAACGGGAGACATAGAGTCAGCTGATTTCTCGCTCTATTTTGGGCCTTTGGATTATAATTTGCTGAAAAAGATGGGGAATGGTCTTGAACAAAGTGTTTATTTCGGCTGGCAGTGGATTGCCCCAATCAGCAAGGTAATATTTTTCATATTCATTGGAATTCATAAGGTCATAGCAAACTATGGCATTGTTATAATCATCTTCTCAACGATTATGATGGTAGTGTTTTTCCCTCTGACAATCAGGAGTTTTTCATCTATGAGGAGAATGCAGAAATTACAGCCCAAGATGGAGGCAATAAGGAAAAAATTCAAGGATGACCCAAAAAAGATGAATGCCGAAATTATGAAACTCTACAGCCAGAACAAAGTGAATCCCGTGGGAGGTTGCCTTCCATTGATTTTTCAAATGCCTGTCTTCTTTGCACTCTATGCTGTTCTTCGCAGTACTATTGAGTTGAGAAGGACTCCATTTGTTTTCTGGATAAGTGACTTATCGATGAAAGATCCATTCTATGTGCTTCCCATTCTTATGGGTATAGCAATGTTTTTCCAGCAGAAATTTACGGTAACGGACCCAAAACAAAAGGCAATGACTTACTTTATGCCCATTTTTCTTGTTTTCATTTTCTCCAGACTACCTTCAGGCATAGTTCTTTACTGGCTTGTTTATAATCTTCTCTCGATTGCCCAACAGTATATTATTCACAGAAATGAAAAAAAAGAAACAGAGACGGTAGGGGAACCTGGAAAAAATGAAATTTCCTGATACAATTGCAGCAATTGCCACACCCCCAGGAGTAGGGGGAATAGCTGTTATAAGAATAAGCGGCAAAGATGCTGTGCATATTGCAGCACAAATTTTCAGGGGTAACGCTTCACCGGAAGGACTTGGGACACACAGGGTAATACACGGAAACATAATCCAGCCTGAAACAGGAGAAGAGGTCGATGAAGTTTTACTTACGGTAATGCGGGCACCCAACAGTTACACGGGAGAAAATGTTGTGGAAATTAGCTGTCACGGCGGGATTGTTACTGCACAACGAGTGCTTACAGTATCAATAAAAGCAGGTGCTACCGAAGCCGCAAGGGGTGAGTTCACAAAAAGGGCTTTCCTGAACGGAAAGATAGACCTGATGCAGGCAGAAGCGGTTCTCGACATTGTCGGAGCAAAGACCGAAAAAGGACTTAAAAGCGCATTTGCTCAACTCAAGGGTGCTCTTTCTCATAAACTCGAAAAGTTGAAGAAAGTGTTATTATCTGTCTTGAAAAATATAGAACTTTCTCTTGATTTTGCCGAGGAGGATGTTTCCACTCTGAAGCGGAACAACTTAGCAGAAAAAATAAAAACAGCGCTCCGTGAAATAACCGAAATAATTGATGAGGATAGAAGGGCAAGTATTGTGCGAGACGGCATCAGCGCTGCTATTGTGGGGAGACCGAATGTTGGAAAATCCTCGCTCCTAAACGCACTCCTGCTCGAAGAACGTGCTATTGTTACCCCTATTCCCGGGACGACAAGGGATATTATTGAGGGATGGATAAATGTGCGTGGGATTCCTCTGAAACTTTACGATACTTGCGGCTTTCAAAATGCGGAGAATATTGTTGAAGCGAAGGGAATCGAAAAAACCAAGGATGCGATGCATAAAACCTCGTTTTTGCTTTTTGTCACGGACGGTTCAGCAAAGATTAGCGAAGAGGACAGAGAAATATTCGATGTTGCGAAAGGCAAGAAACTAATTATTGTGATAAACAAGATAGATCTTCCACAAAAGATAGAAATTTCTGAGATGCTGAATGGTTCTAAATACCCAATATGCAAGGTGTCTGCCAAAGAACATGAAGGCATCCAGAGGCTCAACGAGGAAGTTATGGAACTCATAAAGCGAGATAGCCTGAGTATTAGTAACGGTTCTAATATTCGCTCAAGACATCTTTCTCTTTTCTTACAGGCGGAACAAAGTATCCGTAATGCGTTAGAATCTTTGCTGAATCGGAAAGAACTTGAATTGGTTGCCGAAGATATCAAAGAGTCGATGAGTACTCTTGGTGAGCTAATAGGCGAGTCAACACCTGAAGAGGTTCTTGATGAAATATTCGGAGAATTCTGTATAGGAAAATAGTATGAAAAGCAATTTATTGATAAAAGTTTGCCTGACATTTTCAATGCTTGCGCTCATCGTTTCAATTCTCACATTTCTTAGAACTGGAGGTGTTTCTGATATCAAGAAGCAGGTAAGTTCCCTTAAAGAGGACATTCTGGATGTAAAATCCCAAAGCGAAGTTCGAATGGAAAATCGTTCTATGCTTTTTGATGCGCTATACAGTCTGACTGAATCTGTGGATTCACTGAAGAGTGGAAACACATTCGTATCAAGAAGGTTATTGGATGAAGCGCAAAAGAAAATAGCAGATGTGGAAAAAGAACTTAGTGGAGGAAAACGGGAGCATCTTTCGAGGATAAGAATTGAATTGGAGAAACTAATCCCAGATCTGCTTTCGGGAAATATGAAGGCAATAAGAGAATTTGAATATCAAATAATACTCCTGCGTATCTTTGAGGAAAATCTTTAATGCTGTTCGTTGTACTTAATGTAGTTATTCTTCTTTTTTCCATAATTATTCATGAGATTTCTCACGGTTATGCTGCTTTGAGATTTGGTGACCCAACTGCAAAGCTGGCTGGTAGATTAACGCTCAATCCCATACCGCACATCGACATAGTGGGAAGCATAGTAATGCCCGTTATGTTGATACTCGTTCATTCCCCATTTCTCTTTGGATGGGCGAAACCTGTTCCTATAAATCCGTATAATTTCAAGAATCCCAAGAGAGATATGATGCTAACCAGTCTTTTTGGACCGTTGTCGAATTTTGGTCTCGCAATTGTTTTCTCAGTGTTTTTTAGGGTTTCGATTCTCCTGCTGGGTAAAAATAGCATTTTTACTCAAGGTTTTGAATACGGCGCTGCCATAAATGTTCTGTTGTTCTGTTTCAATCTCATACCTATACCACCACTTGATGGTTCAAAGGTGCTAATGTATTTTTTACCTGAAAAGGCTGCGGATGGGTTCAGAAAGATCGAGCGTTTCGGTTTTATAATTATTTTCGCACTTTTCTTTGTGGGCATTCTTGGAGGAATTCTGTATCCTCTTATGGGGGTTATTTTGTCGGTTTTGCTTGGAAGGGGATTTTGAAAGGAACAATGTTCATTAAGGTGCTTTTTCCTTTGATTTTTCTTTCTTGCGGATGTGGAAAGAAACTTGCTCCAACCTCTCCTGATAGATGGCCTCCAAAGGTGCTGAATGTTAATGCCATTGACGAACACCATCTTACTGTGTACTTCTCAGAACGGATTGATACCGTTACATCACAGGAATCGATGAATTTCGAAATTTTCAATCCAGAGAATGCTGAAACCACAAGTGTTATTTTCTCTGAAAGAGCGAAAAAGGGAGATGAAGTTTTGCTTACCATAACAAAACTCGAGGATAAAAGATATACGCTATTTGTATCCAACATTAAGGATATTAAGGGAAACTTGATGAAGAATGCTGAAAAGTCGTTTGAGCCGAGTTTTGAAAAAGATACTATTCCTCCGTTGTTGGTATCATCCAAACCTTCGAGAATGTGGATTCGAGCCCCAGTTGATTCAACAATTATGCTGAAATTCTCAGAACCAATGGACTCGTTTTCGATAGGACTGGATGACTTAATCCTTACAAATGTTTCGCTCGATAGTGCCTTTATCTGGAGCAAAACGCTAACGCAACTTACGCTCAGATTTCATCTGGAAAAGGGTATTATAGGTAAAGTATTTATTCTTCCTGTCTTTTCGGACCTTTCAGGTAATCGTCTTGGAGAAATGAGAATTTTAACTTTGGCAACAATGGATTCATTACCAAAAAACAGAATGAACATTAATATTGGGAAAGGGAATGAAGTGCGAACAAAAGGTTATACATTTTTAAGAACAAGGACAAAAGAATTGTTGGAAAATATTACAGTGATTGATACAATATGCTCTTTCTTTTTTATGCCGGAGGATACATACTTTGTTTCTGTTATTGCAAAGGATTCGGTTGATACAACGGGTCTTTGGTGGGGTGAGAAGAAAATTGCTTTCTTCCCTGATTCAACAGGACTTGTTAATGAAGATATTACTATGGCATTTATAAGCAAAGAAAGAATACCTGCTTTTCTGTTAAATATATTTAACATACTTACAAGAAATACAAAATGAAATAAGGGGAAAGTGCTTCCTCTTTTGAAAGACATCAGAACAGTTTCTCTGAATGTCGCATTCGCTGTTGCAAATGAAGCAAGGGATTCCGGTCTTGGCATTAGACTGTCTGACGATAAATTGATGGAATTGATTAAACATTCAATGTGGAATCCGGAATATGTTCCATACAGGGCAAAAGGTGAAGATTAAAATCCAAAAAAAAGTTGCATTTTGTGAAATATTAATTATATTTATCATAGAAGTTTTATAGGAATTAGAAGGTTTGTTATTGCTTTGAATCATTGATAGGAGAAATTGGATGTTAGGTGAGGGTAAGGTTACAAGAAATCAGATAGTTGTGCGTTTTAAGGACGGAAGATTACTAAAAGGTTACACGCTTGATTTTACAGCAGTAAAAGATATGTTTCATCTTGTTTCCGAGCAGGACCAAGATAGAGGTAAAGTTTATGAAATCTGGATGAATGACCTCAAAGCGGTTTTTTTTGTCAAGCAACTTGATGGAGATAAGGATTACAGCGAGAGAAAGAAGTTCCAAGAAGTGGAAAACAAAAAAATGCAAGGGCTAAAGATCAAGATTGTATTCGAGGATGGTGAAATCATCAGGGGAGTGAGTTTTGTCTATAATAAAAACAAGAAAGGTTTTTTTGTTATTCCTGTTGACCCGAAAAGCAATAATGATAGGATATATATAATAAGAGATGCAACGAAGAATGTTGAAATAGGGGCTGCTGCTATAGATTAGTTTTATTCTATTTAACTAATATTCCTCCCCTGGGTAGAGATGTAATCTCACCAATAATTGTAGCTTTCAAAACACCATTTTGTCTCAAGAGTCTAATTGCTTTGTCAGCTTTCTGTTCTTCTACAGTAAATAATAGTCCTCCTGATGTCTGTGCATCGAAGAGAATATCCAGAAGATGGGGTTCTATTTTTTCATCAGTGGTAACGAAGGCTTGTCTTGCCTTTTTATTAGCATGTGTACCCGCTGGCACGATACCCATTTTTGCAAATTTTTCAGTTTCATCGAAAATTGGCACTTTTTCAGAAAATACAGTGGCTCCCGCATTTTCATTGCAAACCATCTCATAAAGGTGGCCTAAAAGTCCAAAACCCGTTACATCTGTAACTGAACCAACGCCCAATTCCTGTATTACTTCGGAAGCCCTTCTGTTCAGCGTTTTCATTGATTCTGTCACATCGCGAATTGCTTTAGAAGAAGCCATTCCAGCCTTAAGGGCAGTATTGATAATGCCTGTTCCAATTGGCTTTGTGAGGATAATTTTTTCACCAACGGTAATTCCCTTATTCCTCAAGATTTTGTCTGGGTGCACAATTCCAGTTACAGCAAGCCCATATTTCAGCTCTTCATCTTCAATGCTGTGTCCTCCAACAAGGGTTACCTGTGCTTCATTTAATTTCCTCAAACCACCTTTAAGTATCTCTCTTAATACCTCAACAGAGAGTTTCTTCTTTGGAAAGGAGACAATATTAAGCGCTGTTAGTGGCTTTGCGCCCATTGCATATATGTCGCTCAAGGCATTCGCAACTGCTATTTGTCCAAAATCGAACGGGTCATCAACGATGGGTGGGAAGTAATCGACGCTCTGAACAATAGCAATGTCATCGGTGAGTTTGTAAACTCCAGCATCTTCAGCGGTTTCGAATCCCGCGAGGAGATTGGGGTCTTTTTTCTGTTTCAAGCCGCAAAGTGCTCTGTCCAGGTACCCTGGACCCAATTTGGCTGCTCAGCCCGAAAATTTAGTATATTGTGTTAGTCTGATATCCTGTTCGCTCATATTAAATTCCTCCGCTTTTAAAGAATCTAAATAGAAATTATTCTATCTGAATTCATAAGGGTGTTCATTATTTCAAACATATTTGAGATTCGGCCCACCTTTATTCTGTTTTTAATGTCGAAAAAATCCAGGCATGTGCCGCAGACAAGTATTTCGATGCCATTTTTCTGTAATTCTTCGAGATCACTAAGTACTTCTGAACCTTCGACAGTTAACTTAACTCCAGCATTCATAAAGATAAGTTTGCTGGGTTTAGGTTCTGTTTCGAGGAGGGTGGGGAAGAATGCTCTAATAAGTATTTTTCCAAGGCTATCGTCTCCTTTTCCTATTGTATCCGATTTGACGAAAACAGAAATCGTTTTTTTCTGTTTTGAGGTTTTTTGAATGTCATCCTTTCCCTTTTTTATTATAATCCTGAAATTATTTTGCTCCCTTTTCACTTCGACTTTACAGTTAGAATTTTGTGCCAGTCTTGATACATTCTCTGAAGCAGGCTCATTATCCACGGTAACTTCAACGACTCCCTCGTCCATATCCTCAAGTGCTTTCTTTGTCAATACAACGGGCTGTGGACAGGGTAAACCTCTTGCATCGATCTTTTTCTCCATCAGGTCTCCTCTTTTTCTCATTTTTTTTCATAGATCTTAAACGAATCAAGGCCCTTATGTTTTAGAGTTGCTACTGCTTTGTCTTTCAGTGTATCATCTACCTCCAGTGACATACTGCATTCTCTTGAAATAGTTTCCGGGGTTGGGACCAGATGATAGTCGATGTTTTCTGCTTTTAGAATTTCTTCGGCAATCATCACATAGTGAATGCTCTCGAAGGTAAAAAGGAAATTCATTGTAAATTTCGGCTTCTTATAAAATTGTAAAGAGCGGTACTTGCCCGGTGGGTTGCTTTCCCTGTTCTTTTTACAAGCCAGAAGTGACGCTGTATTTTTAGACCCGGGATTTCCACTTTCTTGATTAATCCGAGCTTTAGTTCGTTCTTGATTGTTATTTCTGAAACAAATGATGCGCCGATTCCTGCAATGACTGCCTGTTTAACTGCTTCTGTGCTTCCCATCTCGATAACTGTATTGAGCTTCTTGGCGAGAAGTTTCTTCTTTGCAAGAACCTGAACAACTGCAAGCCTTGTGCCGGAACCTGTCTCTCTGAAAATAAGCGGAATTTCAGTCAATTTCTCAAGTGGTATTTTTTCTCTTTTCATAGAAGGTGGGGCAATTAGAACGATATTGTCCTTCATCAACTTTTGAAAATTGAGACCCTGTTTTCTTGTTTTCTCTCCAACTATGCCAAAGTCGACGAGTCTGTCAAAAACATCCTTTATAATGACAGAGGAATCACCAATTCGGAGAGATATTTCAATTCCAGGATGTTGGTTCCTAAACCGTTTAACTACTGCTGGAAGTAAATATGTTCCCGGCACGGTGCTTGCTCCAATCTTTATATCACCACGCAAAAGGTTTTTAATATCATCGATCACATTTCGCGTCTTCTGCGCAAGTCGGATGAGCTCTTTTGCATATTGATAAAGTAGTTTTCCCGAGTCAGTCGGTGTGATTCTTTCCCTTGAGCGGTTCACGAGTGTTGTTCCATAATATTTTTCAAGTTCCTTAATTTGGGTGCTAATGGATGGTTGACTCAAGAACATTCTGTTTGCCGCACTTGAGAAACTTCCTGTCTCAATAACGGCGCAGAATGTTTCAAGAGTCCTGATTATATTCATAAAATAATTATACATTAAGAAGTTTATTTTGTCAAATAAGAAATTTTTATGCAAAATACTGTTATGTTTTGTTTTTTTTATGAAAAGAAATAGAGATGTTAGTCTGAAAAGGGTTGACAATGAGATTCCAATTGCATATAATCCGTTAATGATAAAGGCATTGGATTTTGTGATTTAGTTTATACATAGCGATTTGTTGAGAGAAAATATTAGGTTTAAGCAGGAAATGGAGGATAAATGATTGAATTAGCAATTCCCGGAAAGGGAGAGTTCAGGATAAAGAGTATAGTCTTTGATGTCAACGGGACACTTGCACTGGGTGGAAAAATTGATGAAAATGTTAAGAAAAGGCTTCAACAACTGGCAAAGAATACAAAGACCCATATTATTACAGCAGATACCTATGGAACTATAGAAAAAGAGATGCAAAATACGGGTATAAGCATCCACAGAGTGACCCCACCGGGAGAAGCGGAGCAGAAAGAGAAGTTTGTAAAGAGCATTGGGGAGGGGGAAACCCTTGCATTGGGAAATGGGGCTAATGATGCACTTATGCTGAAGACGGCAGCACTTGGAATATGCGTAATCGACGCTGAAGGAGCGTCTGCGAAAGCAATATCAAGTGCCGACATTGTTGTTCTGGGTACTGACAATGCCCTGGGTTTGTTAGAAAATCCTACAAGAATGCTTGCAACATTAAGGTCATAGATATTTTCAGTTTTCCCTTTGACCAGCTTGAGCCAAGGTAGTCGGCACTTCTTAGAACCACAAAATAAAACTTGACAAAAGACACAATCACATATATTATCATTTCAGTTAGTTGACAATAAAGTGGACTAAGTGAAATGAAATTTAGCGAGGTTTATAGGACATTAGAAAGCAATAATTACTATATTTTCTCCATTGGTGACTTATCCTTATTTTATCCGACCGAGAAGGATGAGAATCTTAAGAAGCTGATTTACCGATGGAAGAAAAAAGGATGGATTCATTCCCTGAAAAGAGGACTTTATGAGCTTGCATATCCCAGGGAATTTATGATTCCGGATGTCTATGTTGCCAATAAACTCTATGGTCCTTCTTATGTTTCTCTCGAAACTGCATTGTCCCACTACAGTATTATTCCCGAAATTTCTATGGCAGTAACGTCGATTACAACAAAACCCACAAGAAGGTTCAAGAATAAGCATGGTCTTTTTATTTATCACACAATAGGCACAGATGCTTTTACGGGTTATCTTGTGGAAAATCATCGGGATTTTGAAGTTCTTATTGCTGAACCGGAGAAAGCTTTTATTGACTATTTGTATTTCAGGTTTCATCGTCCCCAAAAGGAATTCAAATTTAGTGGCGAAAGACTGGATATCGACTTAATCAGGAAGTTTGACAGGAGGAAAGTAGAAAACTATGCAAAGTTGTTCAAAATCAATATAGGAGAATTATATGTTAACATATGATGCGTTGGTTGAACAGGCAAAATTTTTAGGCATACTACCTACGAAAATGCGAGGAGTACTTAGAGAGTATCTCCAGATATTAATACTTAAGGGAATCTACAGGAATGGGCGGGGAAAGAAACTATATTTTACTGGCGGGACATGTTTACGACTAATTCATAACTTAAAGAGATTCTCAGAGGATCTGGATTTTAATGCCTCGAACATTACTAAAAGTGAATTCGCGCAATTTGCAGAAAATCTGAAGGTTGAATTGGGGAGGGTGGGAATCAAATTCAGGATTCAGTTCGCACACTGGAACAGCATTTTAGTAGCAAAGCTCATTTTTCAGGAGATTGAGAAACAGTATAATATTGTTTCAAAATATTCTAAGAAAGAAGGAATTCTCTTAAAATTGGAAGTGAATATCAAAAAGGTAAAAATAAAGGGTGAAACAGAAGTGGTATCGGGATTTGGAGAAACTTTTCCCTGTTTATGTACCGACAGGTCTACACAATTTGCAGATAAAATCGATGCGTTAATGAGAAAGAGAAGAGGTAGACATCTCTATGATATCATATTTATGTTGTCTAATAGATTTCCAATAGATGTAAAAACCTTGAAGAGACTTGGAATAGATCAGGAACCTCTTAACACCATTGTTAACAGAGTACAAGCGTTTCCGGCAGATGAATTAACCAAACAGGCTGATGTATTAAGACCTTTTCTTTTCGATGAGAGTGAAGCCAATTTGGTCGAAAATGCCCACAAAATCATTCCAAAACTGGTTGAGAAATATAGATTTTTTATGAATTCAGAACAGAACAGCGAAAAAGGTTGAAAAAGAGTAAAAGCGTGGGCAACGAAAAGAGTACTTCGACTTCGCCCTTCGAGACCCTCAGGACTTCGCTCAGTACCAGGTTATGAAAGGCATAATTCTAAGAGGTACTTCGACTTCGCTCAGCACCTGGTTATGAAAGGCATAATGCTAAGAAGTACTTCGATTACTCTCAGCACCGGCTTATGAAAGGCATAATTCTAAGAGGCACTTCGACTTCGCTCAGTACCGGGTTATGAAAGGCATAATTCTAAGAGGCACTTCGACTTCGCTCAGCACCGGGTTATGAAAGGCATAATTCTAAGAGGCACTTCGGCGCACTCACCACCAGCTGAATAGGTCTCATTTCCTTTGATATGCTATTAAGGGAAAAATGTTGGTCAGAAAAGAAGTTCAGGCTTCAAGAACTATTTAAACTTTCTGTTACCATTTAAAGTAGATATGGGAAACTATCTTTAATATAACTAATGACCACTTTTAGAAACTTTTTTGCCTCCACAATTAATTCAAGAGCTTCTTTTTGCGAAATCCCTCCCGAGTAGTCATAGTCTGTGATGTTTCTCTTTGCTCGACAGGAATCAAAATAATCTGCAAGTTCAAAATAATCCTTGCCTAATATATCCTTCATAGCCTGAAATACGGTAAAATGGCTCCCTGCACCTTTAGTTTTATATCCATTACAGTAAAGAAGGATAGTTGCTGATTGTAGCATAGCATTGTATGCTGTTGCAAACTTACGGTCATTTGAAAGTCCTTTAACTCTTGCGTCTCTTATATCTCTCTTTACAAGACGCAGTAAGTTGCTTATTTCCTTTTTCGAAGTTTTATGATACGCTAATTTACCTTGATTTAATAGCCTTTTTAAGCTCATTCTCATCTCCAATGATAAATATTTTTTCTCCTTTTAGTATGGCATTTAAGAAGTGATTTTGTTGGCTAATTTTTCTCTTAATCTCTTGTAAGGAATATATTGAATAATTAATTTCGCGACCCATTTCCCTCTTGAATTTTGCAAGAAAACTTGAAAGCTCTCTTGCTTTTATTTTTCCGACAACAAACAAATCAATGTCGCTCGAAAAGTTTTCCTCTCCTCTTGCATAAGAACCATAAATAAATGCAAGCTTGATAACATTGGATTTCTTAAAACCCTTCCTAAGAACTTCTCCTATACCAACTGTTTTCAAGAATATCCTTTTCAAATTTTCAAATACCGGGCAGGTTTTATTTACTTTATAATATTTTCGATTTCCATCTAACGATTCCTCTATTAAACTAATCTTCTCTAATTTTTTTACTTCGCGTTGAACACCTCTGATAGATTGATTGGTTAGTGTAGCAATTTGTCTTTGATAGTAACTATTGTCAGGATTAAATAAAAATAATTTTAAAATTTCAATCCTTGCTTTTGAAGAAAAGAGTTCTTCTAACATAATACCTCCGTATACATTATGTAGTCAATTATATACAATGTGTAGTCATTTGTCAAGCGAAAAGGGGGCCAACGAGACGGGTACTTCGACTTCGCTCAGCACCTGGTTATGAAAGGCATAATTCTAAGAGGCAGTTCGGCGTACTCACCACCCGTTGAGTCCTGAGCCTGTCGAAGGGTTTCGCAACTTTTTTTATTCAAAAGAAGCAACAGATTTAGCAGTGAAATAAAGGGGATTGGTAGTTTACTAAATTAAATAAGGAAGATAAAAAGAAAAATCAAAATTCACTTTATAGCCATATACTCAGAGAAAGATTTTGGTTCAGGTACAGGCTGTCTGTCTTCAATGAGACCATTTATATGTATTTCAATTGCTTCATGCATATTTCTCTCTACTTCTTCTCTGGTTTTGCCTGTTGCTATACAACCTGGTAAGTCAGGTGAATAAGCTGAATAATTCCTTTTTGTCTTTTCAATGACAACAAGAAAGCGATGCATTTTTATTTTACCTCCTTCAGTTTTGCCTGTTTCAAGTTTTTAATTCTAATTATATCAATTTTATAAATATTGTCAAGATAAATTGTGACCCTTGACCATAGTTCTTTCATCCACACACCTTCTCCCCCTTGATGGGGGAGAAAAGAAACTTGTCCTGAGCGCAGTCGAAGGAGAGAGGGTGAAAGAATTGTGTGTATGTGAGGAAAGTGGTGAAGTTGGTGGGGATCAACGGATTTATTCGATAATCACAACCTTTTCTGAAGCATTAAGACCAAAATTCTCAATTCGCAGGAAATAGATACCGCTCTGGACTGCAGGGCAAGGTATTTCAATTTCATGAATGCCAGAATATGCATTGTCTATTACAAATGTTGCGATTTTTTGACCTATAATATTATACATACTGATTTCTACTTCATTAATTGATGGTATGCCGAGTAGAAACTTAATGCGGTTGGCTTGAATGGGATTTTGAAGGATCTTAAAGGTTATGTCGTTTTGGCTATTATACTCCAGCAGGTTTTTGTAAATCTGGAGCCCCGTTTCGGAAGTAGCCACAAATACGTTTGAGCCTGCTGTAAAAATCCCTCGGGCATAGCATGGTGTCTCATAATAGCCAATTTCGATTGGATTTTGGGGATCATACACATCTACGATACATATTTCCTGATCATTTGCGATGTACGCAAAATGCCTCAGAACATAAAGATCATTAGAATTTGGATGGAGTTCAAAATTTCCTGCAGGTTTTACATTAAGGGGATCAGATATATCTGCAATGATTAATTCCGAGTTTCCGCTAATGATATATGCATAATGATTAGATATGAAAATCTTTTGTGCTCCACCTTGGACATCCAAAACACTCACTTCAAATGGATATAGCGGATTGGAAATATTCACTATTCTGACTCCTGCATCATCATCGGCAATGAATACATAAACATCGCATACTGCAATGCAAAGTGACCGTCCAGGAGTATCATAGTAGCCAACCTCAATTGGATTCGTGGGATCTTGAACATTTATGACCCTCATCCCAGAGTATGCTGAAGCGATAAAAGCATAGGGTTCTCGTACTGAAACATCATAACCTGGTGTATTACAATACCCAACTTCCAAAGGGTTGGAAGAATTAGAAATATCTACTACAAAGAAACCATCAAAGTTCGTTATATAGGCGAACTGACCTGAAATATCCAAATCAGTATTATTGGGGGGTAATTCACAATAACCCGATTCAAGTGGATTTGACGGATCAGACACATTTATTATATAAAGTCCTTCAAGAAAATCAACCAAATACGCAAATTGATTCTGCACAAATACCGCGTCTGCTTCACCCGGAACATCATAGTACCCAACCTCTTGTGGGCTTGAAGGATCGCTCATATCGATTGTAAGAAATCCATAGTAAGAATCGGTTAAATAAACAAAAGACTGAAGTTTCGCAACATCGGTTGGTGCTGCTGATACGGAACATTGCCCAAGTATTTGGATGCTCTCAGGTCTTGAAATGTCCAATACGTAAAAATGACTCCAATCTGCCGTAACATAAGCAAGTGAATCATGAATGTAAAATTCTCTAATGGGACTTGGAAGATGAAATAGGGCAATTTGCTGTGGATTTTGTGGATTTGATATGTTTATTGTTCTAATACCATTCCATGAGTCAGTTAGAAATAGATAGTTGCCATAAACATCCACATCCGTATATGCACCAAGAGAATCAATAAAGGTACTGATTTCTTGCGGATTTGTCGGATCAGCAATGTTTACTATTCTTAGACCTGAGGTTCGATCAGCAAGGTAGAGAGTAGTATCTTTGACATATAGGGAATAGCATTCGAGATTAGAGATAACAAAAGAACTGACTTGATGCGGGGTTGATGGATTTGAAATATCCAGAGCTCTTATGGAGAATCGATCGGATGCGTAGATATATTCATTCGATATATCGAGGTAATAAGCCAAACCCATATTATCAAAAAATCCGAGTTTTGTTGGATTCGATATATTTGTGAGATCCCAGATTTCAATACCTGCAGCTTCATTCGCAATATAGATTCGTTGTGTGGAATAATCGAAATGTATGTCGCGTATGAATCCTTTTGTAAAAATATGATAAGGCAATTTGACTGGTTGCAGAGGATCAGAAGCATCGAAAATTAGGATCCCACCTCCAGATGTGAGAAAGATATAATTTCTGATAGAATCAGCTGCTATCGCATATGAAGATCCCAGTGGCCAGTTGCCCACGAAGCTAACATTTAGCGAATCAAACCAGGAGCATCCCATTTCCCCTGTTGGATTACTCGGTTCAAAATATGGTTCAGCGTGGAGGGAAGAAAACAGGACCAACATGATCCCCACCAACAATGCTATTATTCGATATTTCATTCTCACTTCACCTTCACTACTTTCCCGGCAGACTTGCCGTTGAGTTTGAGGAAGTAGATGCCTGGCACCAGATCAGCGCCGAGTTGATAGGTGCTATTGGATAGTTTTACTCCTTTCACCAATCGTCCGCTGGCGTCGTAGATGGTGAGGTTGTATTTAATTTTTTTATTTGTCCCAATAAATTTGAAGCTAGTGACCGTTGTGAAAGGATTTGGGGAGATGAATATTCGCAAATTATTTAACAATGGTTTATGATCAAGTTCTTCATTAACATTAGCAGGATCTTCTGCTGTTTTTACTAAATAAACATCGCCATTACCTTGTCCATACGATTCTGTATATCCCGTAATTATGTATCCCCCATCAGATGAACTTTGAATAGAGAGAGCATATTCCCATTGATTTCCGCCAAAGGTCTTTGTCCAGAGAGTATCTCCATATTCATTTGTCCTTAATAGGTAGAAATCTCCATTACCTGAACCATATGAATCAGTATATCCTGCTATGGCATAACCACTGTTAGTGATTTCGCATACAGAATATCCTTGCTCTATTTCATTACCTCCATATGCAGCAGTCCACATTGTATCACCCAATTCATCAGTTTTTACAACATATACATTTGATCCGCCTGGACCAAAAGATGATGTTTCGCCAACAATAATGTAGCCATTATCACTGGTAATTATTGATGAATATCCTTGATCACAGTTGGGACCACCATATTTTTTTGTCCACATTGTATCGCCAAATGAATCTGTTTTTACCAAATAAACTGAAGAATTGCCACTACCATAATCTGTGTATCCACCAATGATGTATCCGTTATCAAATGTTTGCTGAACTGAAAAAGCAATGTCTTCATCAACTCCACCGAAGGTTTTAGACCATAATAAATTTCCAAGCGAATCAGTCTTAACTAGGTAGACATCATACCATCCTGCACCAAAAGATGTTGTGCCACCCGCAATTATATATCCACCATCTGATGTTGCATCAACTGATCTAGAGAAATCAAAGCCATTACCCCCATATGTATTTGTCCATATGGTATCTCCAGATGAATCTGTTTTGATTAGCAAAACATCATTCAATCCTCCTCCAAAAGAGGAAGTCCCTCCAGCTATGATATATCCACCATCGAGAGTCTGTTGAACAGCGGATCCCCAATCCGCTGAAAGTCCACCGTAAGTCTTTGACCACAAGAAGTCTCCGTTCATATCCATTTTAATTAAATAAGCATCCGTTTTTCCATTACCAAATGAACTTGTTCCTCCAACAGCAATGTAGCCTCCATCAAGTGTTTGTTGAACTGAAGATCCTATATCACCAGAATCTCCCCCAAACGTCCTTGTCCAGAGGGTATCAGGAGCCTGGGAGTGGAGAGAACGAAACAAGAGTAGGATAATTCCTACCACCAATGCTATTATTCGTTTTTTCATTTTACCTCTACTAAATTATGTCATTTTGCAATAGATTTGTCAAGTGTTTTTTCGGAGGGGAGACGCAAAACTATGTGGTAGGTTTAAATGATGCATATCTCAAAAAGATATGTGCTGAAAAACCAGAGAAATTCTCTGTGTCTCAGTGTTTCCTTCGATAGGCTCAGGACTTTGCTCTGTGGTTATGAAGGGGAAAGCGGGGCCGACGAGACTCGAACTCGCGACCTCCGGCGTGACAGGCCGGCGTTCTAACCAAAACTGAACTACGACCCCGTTGGCAATCTTATAGCAAAGAAATTCCCCGATGTCAATAGAAAAATATGAGGTTATTTATTAAGAGTAGCAAGTTTGGAAGCCATAAGTTAATAGATTGCGCATTAACAATAAGATTCTTCCAGTGTTAATATGGAACAAATTACTCAGAATGACAACGTTGGTGTCAGATTCTTCCGTGGACAATAATATTAGCCAACTCAGAATGACAATATTTCCGTAATTTTACATCTCTTAAATTCTCTTCCAGTCCCTGTTTGTGTTATTTTTATCTTGACAATTCGGAAAAATGTAGTATTTTGCTTCTGGAGGTTTTTATATGCTAATTGAACTATGTAGGTCAAAAATCAAGAATGCTTTTGTTACCGAAACGAATCTTCACTACAAAGGAAGTATAACCATAAGTGAAGAGGTAGCAAAAAGGGCTCATCTCTATCCAGCGGAGAAGGTGCTTGTTGTCAATTTGAATAATGGCAACAGGTTCGAAACCTATGTGATATATGGGGAAAAAAGGAAGGGAATTATAGGTTTGAACGGAGGGACGGCATTGCTTGGAAATATTGGGGATGAACTCTTGGTACTTTCTTTTGGTATATTCAACGAAGAGGAAATATCCCGGCATAAAATGCTAATTCTTGAACTCAAAGACAAGAATCAACTTGCTGATGATAATTCCTGAGTGGATAATTAGTGGGCTAAAAGAGCGGGAAAAAAGCAAGGAACTTCTGCATACACTCAAAGTAAAGAGCATCTTCACAGTTTGCGAGGAAGCACAGTGCCCGAACATAGGCACCTGCTTCAACAGAAAGACAGCAACCTTTCTTCTTATGGGTGCAATATGCACGAGAAATTGCACTTTCTGTGCTGTCGGAAGCGGAATTCCTGAACCTCTTGATTCGGATGAGCCGCAGCGGGTTGCCGAGATGGTGAGAGACCTTGGCTTACAGCATACGGTAATTACTTCAGTGACAAGGGATGACATTGCGGACGGTGGAGCAGAACATTATGTCAGAACTATCGATGCGGTAAGGAAGATAAACGAAAGAGTAACGATAGAGGTGCTCATCCCTGATTTTAATGGTAATACAGATTTTATTGATAGGGTGATTGAAGAAAAACCAGAAGTTATCAATCATAATATCGAAACCATTGAACGACTCTATAAAGAAGTAAGACCGCAGGCAAACTATGAACGTTCCTTGAATTTGCTCTCAAGGGTGAAAGAAAAGAACGATGAGATTCTAACAAAGTCGGGTATGATGGTAGGATTGGGTGAGAGGGAAGAAGAGGTTTATAAAGCGATGGATGACCTTCTTAATGCAGGTGTTCAGGTTCTGACCATTGGACAGTACTTAAGGCCCACACGGTTGCACCACAATGTGGATAGATATGTAACACCGGAGGAGTTTGATAGATATAAGGAAGTTGGGCTTGAAAAGGGTTTTGCGGCAGTAGCATCAGGACCGTTTGTGCGCAGTTCATATAGAGCGAGAGAACTCTATCAAGAAGCAAGTAAGCGTATTTCTTGAGCAAGTAAAAAGTTAAAAGTTAAAAGTGAAATCTCAAGAAAGGAAAATAATTGCATTAATTTAGTTAATTTTGTTGGTTCAAACGATATTAACGATTTAACGATTTAAACGTTCTAAACGGATAAAACAAATGAAACTTACTATATCAACCACACTTTTCTATGGTAATCACATTTTTGATGTGCTTCCTCAACTGAAGGAAGAGCATATTGATGGTATTGAACTCAGGTTAAAGGAATCCCATTTTGATTACAACGAAGATGGTGAGATAAAAGAATTGAAGAAGAGAGCAAAGAAAGAAAAGGTGAAGATTCTCTCGCTTCATGCTCCGTCAGATATTGATATATCAGATATGGACGAGTGGAATAGGGTCAGGTCTGTTAGAGAGGTGGAAAAGGCTATCGTCATTGCAAACAGGCTTGCAGCAGAGTATGTTGTGGTTCACCCTGGTGAAGAAAGAAAAGGAGAAGGTCAGTTAGAGGAGTTGAAAAAGAGTTTAACCGAGATTGCAGAATTCTCAGGAGATTGGGGAGTGAGGACTCTTATTGAGAACACACAACCAGGAAAAGTTGGTGATAATCCGAACGAGCTTAAGGCTATGCTCGAATGGACCAATGGAAAGGGTGGGTTCTGTCTTGATACGAGTCATCTTAATCTATCTGGAATGAGTATGAGTAAAGGACTTGGTATTTTGGGCAAGGATATAAAGGAGCTTCATATAAGCGATAATTTTAGCGAAAATGATGACCATCTTCTTCCTTATGAGGGCAAAATTGATTGGGAAGATTTCCTTCGTGGAGCAAAAGTTCTGGATTTTGATGGGATTCTTTGTTTTGAACTTATGGCGAGCAAAGATTACAGGGAAGTTATAAAGAAAATTGAAGAAATATACACAGAATGGCAGGGAAAATTATGAAAGATTGCTTGCAGTTTCGAAAGGAAGATTGGTGATAATTCGCATCAATCGGTTGCATATATCAGTTTTTTTGGTGATTTTGTTATGTCTTTTTTTGTTTAGTGTTATGAGCTGCAAAGAGGAAAAGGCAAGCGGGAAAGCCGTTGCTGCAAAACAGGTTAAACGAGAACTGAAATTTAGTGATGATGGAAGCCTTGTTTTAGCGGAAGATGAAGTTCAATCTTTCCTGGGAGCGATTTCTGCTATCAGAGATTTGATGAAGGAAAAAGGAGGCGAACTTGAAGGAGCAAACAGAAATATCTTTGCTGCACTTATGGCCAGGGAAAGGATTCCAGAAGATGTGGAAGGAATCAACAACAGCTTGAGACCCTATGGTTTTGACATTGGAGGACTTATTTCAACTTATGGGAAGATTATGGGAACATATAATTATATGATGAAATTGCAAACAAACAAATCATCAAAGAATGAGGTAAGGAGAATGAAAGATTTGCTGGAAAAACCTTATATTGATGAAGAGCAGAAGGAGCAGATGAAGGAACTTATCAAGGAAATGGAGGAAGAAGGAAAAACAGAAGAGGCAATAGCTTACAGAAAAAATATAATTATTGTCAAAAAATATGGTGCTGAGTTAAAAACACTTTCGAACAGTTTCTAAATTTCCATTTGCTTTTTTTGCTTGATATTTGAAAGAAAGTATGCTATTTTCAGTAGAACTGAGGTTGCAGTGGATTCTTGAATGGAATTCGTTTGGTTTTCTGTAACCTTTTGAGTAATAACCAAAGGAGGTGTTTGTATGAAAAGGCTTACATTAATTTTCATCGTATCACTTCTTATCTCTTTGCTGTTTGTGAACTGCAAAAAGAGTGAGAAATCCCCGGCAGAGGATGTAACCAAGAAGTCGGGTGAGGTGGAAAAATCAAGCGACACACAGGATATGTTACTTACCGAGAAAGAAGTGCAGAATTTCATCAAGGCATTCCCGATTTTTAAGACAGAGGCAGAAAAACTTGGTGAAAAATTTAAAGGAGGAGATAAAAACATTCTTCAGGCAATGAGAACGGGAAAAGAAGCAGCGGGTGCTATGAAAAAATTGAATAATGTTCTTAAACCATACGGGTTAACAACAGAGTCTTTCTTTGAAACATACGGAAAAGTAGCCGCATCGTACGGTATGCTTGCAATGGGTGGACCAAATAAATACTATGACCAGATGATTCAGTCGAGCAAAGCAAGTTTAAATGTCCCTAACATTGACAAGGAAACCAAGAAGGAAATTGAGCAGAACATCAAAGACCTTGAGGAGCAAAGAAATTCAGAAGATACGAAGGCAATAGCAAAAAATTGTACAATACTGGAAAAATACAAGGACGAGATTGAGGGTATCTTCAACAGCGATTAAATACTGCACTGTAAACCTTAAGGATGATTAAATTTCTTCATCTTTCAGATTCACATCTTGGTGAATGTATGCCTCTTTACCGCACCCCGCCGAAAAACTGGCGGGGTGAATGTTTTGTCAAGAACTATTACAAGGCTCTTGAACCAGCGCTCCAGGAGAAAGTAGACTTTGTTCTTCACTCAGGAGACCTTTTTGATAAGCGGCATATCAACATGGATATTATTGGAAGAGCGATGGTTCCTTTGAGAATAATCGCCGGGAAAAATATTCCTATTTTTATTGTTCCCGGAAATCATGAGCGTGAACACATTCCTGGTGGTTTGCTGCTTGCTGGGGATAACATTCATATATTCAGTAAACCTTTGAAGATTGAATTTACTATAAGAGAGGAAAATGTTGTTATTGTCGGTTTTCCTTTTATAAGATATGGGGCAAGAAAGGTCTTTAAGAAAATCTTAGGGCAAACTGGGTGGAAAAGGAAAAAAGGCACGACCGATATACTTCTCTGTCATCAAACCTTTGAGGGGGCAAAAGTAGGAAGGAAGGACTTCACATTTAGAAATGGTGAAAATGTTGTTAGCATTTCCGATATTCCCCAGGGATTCAATTATGTTGCCTGTGGTCATATCCACAAACCGCAGATACTAAAGACAAAAGAACCGACTATTTGCTATGCAGGTTCCACTGAAAGAGTTAGTTTTCGAGAAATGGAAGAAGATAAAGGATATTATGTCACGACCATTGAGCATGGAATTATTCACCCGAAATTCCACAAGCTTTCATGCACATCTATGTTTCGTGCGAAGGTTAGCGTAACAGGGCACTCAGGTGAAGAAATTGCAAAGTTGCTTGAAGAGAAAATCAGTAATTTGAAGCCTCACTCGGTACTAAGGTTTCATTTAGAGGGCGAGATGGAATTAGAAGTCTTAAAGAAAATCCCTCTCTATCTTTACAAAAAGAAAAGGGATGATGTCAAAATAGAATTCAGAAAAGAGAATCTCGTAATACTTAAAGACAAAAAGAAGAGGTTTTACTCACAAAGGGAAGATAAATCAGAAGAAATACGTTCTATGCCATATTCCATTGAAATTGAAAACTTTAAAAAAAGATTCTCATTTACAGAGGAAAGTATCAAGAATGTTCCGATTCAATCAGGTGTTTATATGTTATTGAATCAGGACGACAGAGTGTTTTACATTGGAAAGGCGAACAACCTTAAGGTACGGCTTATCTCTCACCTGAGGAATAAGAAAAAAAGTAATGGTGGTTTTTACTTCTGGTTAAAACAGGTAATGAAGGTTGAAATAATAACGACGGGAGATGAATTTTCGGCGCTGTTCCTGGAGATGAGTTTGATTCGGAGCGAGCTTCCTCCTTACAATAAGCAAATCAAAGAATATCAGAATTACGTTTACCTGGTTGTTCAAAAGGATATTTCCTATCCTACAATCAAAATTGTGGACGAGGTTAGAAATGATGGTAATCCGTATTTCGGTCCGTTCAAGAAGGAATATAAAATAAGAGAGAACATCAAATTCATAAAAGAGGTTTTTGGGATAAGACCTTGCAGAAGGAACCTTGACGATAGTCTCAGACTTTTTTCCTGTCCTTTAGAGGAAATGGGAAAATGTGATGCACCTTGTAGAGGTGGTGTTAGTCCGTCTGACTACTCAAGGAGGATTGATGATATGATTGAATTCTTAAGCGGAAAAAATATTGGTGTTGTCAAGAAACTCGAGAGAGAAAAAAATAGGTTGGTCGGAATAAGAGATTTCGAAAGAGCTGCTGAACTTCAGGGAAAGATTACAAATTTAAGGATAATATTCAATTCTCTTAAGAAGATTGCTGAAACCTGGGAAGTAAAGGGAACCCTTGTTCTAAATTTAGGAGCGGGGATAAATTGGACTTATGGTGTTCGCAATGGCAGGGTTCTTTGGAGTCAAGATGAAGAGAATTTGACGAATGTTTTTCCACCTCGAAAATGGGAGCTGGATGAAATGATGCTTATTGCGAGTGCAAAGATAAGAAAAGATAAGTGTTTCTCAAATGAGTCTTAGGTTTTCATAAGTCTGAAAACAAAAGAGCAACAGTATTCAGAGAAGTGCACATTGAGACCGAGTCTTTTTGAAAAATCTATAGCGTCATCGCAAGGGTAAGCAATTCCGTTGAATCCTGCCATTATGGCAACTCTGTCGATTTTTATTTCCATTTCACCGCCTGGCTTTGCACAACCCAAAAGAACAGGTATTTCAGGGAAACTTAGTCTTCCAAGTTTGAAAAGTTCTCTTATTTCAGTAACGGGTGGAGGTTTGATTTTCATCTTATCAAAAACCGTGTTCTTTAGATTTTCCACAATGACGAAAACTAGTGTAGATAGATCATAAGAGGTTAATTTTTCAAGGACATCGAATTCGCCCAATATGCTTCCATAATGAAGCCCTATAACTATATGTGGAACAATTGAAATCCCCTGGTCTAATATGTTTTCGAGGGATTTGTAGAAGTCTTCGGGTTTCCTATGGAGATTATATATTTCCTGTATTGTTTCCTGTCTACCGATCATATCCATCATTGCAATATCAAAAACCCCTCTCATTTTGTTTGCTGTTTCTTTATCTACAAGTCCTGTATGTGCTGCAAGTTGGATGTTCAAATCCTCTTTGAGTTTTCTTAAGGTCGGAAGAAAAGGCTTCATAGGAATACTACCATCGATGCAAGAACCACCGGTGATCAACAATCCTTTGAGACCCTTTTTGTGGAGTTTGTGAACGAGTTGTATCAATTCATCGTTTGAATCGACCCAGTACATAGATTCCAGCAATTTACCTCCACAGTGTTTACAATCCAGAGCGCATGATGAACCTGTTAGAGAAATGGGGACAAATACAGGTTTATCTGAGTTGCAGAATGCTTTTGATTCATATCTCTTTAGGGTTGGAGCAAAAAAATAGATATCAGGAGAGAAATTTCTATCTCTTATCTCATAAGATGGTTTCAGGTTATCGTCAATCAAAGTGGAGTCGAGCATTTTCTCATCTCATCTTCTTCGTTTTCCCAATAGTATAATATCCCGCAAGGCTTCAGAATCCTTTGCATTCCGCCATTTTTTCTCAAAATCAGGTTCCTGAACAATTTGAGCAATTGATGCAAGAGCACGAAGATGAAAATTCCTTTCATCCGTTGTTCCTATTATGACAAAAATCGCTCGCACATTTTGCGCAGATTTTGAAAAATAGATTCCTTGTTTGCAGCGAGCAACCAGTATACTGAAGATTTCTTTTCCCTCTATAATGATGTGGGGTATTGCAAGGTCACCTCTTATTGCAGTGCTACTTTGCTGTTCCCTCTTCAACAGCAACTTGAGAAGGGTTGCCGGTTGCATATTGATTTTATCTGACAATGTTTCTGCAATGATGTTGAAGAACTCATGGATTTCCATCTTCTTTTCTATATCCAATATAGTACTTTTTTCAATTATTGTATCAAATCTGTCTTTTTTGATATCATCGCGTTCCATGACAATTTCCTTCAGTTCCGACTCAAGAGAGCGACTTGTAAGAAGTTGTTTGTCGGAAACACGTTCAACGATATGAAGTAGTGCATACTGCATTTTGGTTCTCTTGCGACCATAGAGAAAGTACACAAGGAATCCAAGGATTGAAAGAACAAAAATCGTAACGAGTGCTTCCTTCCCCATTCCGAAAATAAGAAATCCAAAACCGATAATTCCGATTATCTGAATCCAGGGATATAGGGGGCTCTTAAATATAGGTCGATAGTTCTGCACACGGCTTTCTCTCAGGATAATAATGGATATGCAGGAAAATAGATAAGTGAGAATTAGGACTGTAGAAGCTGCCTTAACAAGCACATTTAGTTTCAAGAAAAGAGACATAATCATTAGGGAACCGGTTAGGAGGATTGAGAAATGAGGTGTCCTGTAGCGCATATTGGTTTTCGATAAGAATCCGGGGAGAAGGTTATCCCTACTTAGTGCCAGTGGGTATCTTGAGGCAGACATAATCCCTGCATTGGCGGTCGAGATGAAAGCCAGGATTGCTGCAATACTCAAGAGGATTCTGCCTGGCGTACCTAAAAATGCACCTGCTGCATCTGAAATGGGTGTGAGCGAGTGGTCAAGTTTCTCTGCACCGAGAACCCCTGAAGTAACAAAAATCACAAGCATATATATAATGGTAACAACAAGTAGGGAGAAAATCATAGCAAGAGGAATAGTTCGTCCAGGGTTTTTAACTTCTTCTGCTATACTTGCTATCTTCAAAAGCCCTCCGAAGGAAATGAACACAAAACCTGCTGTGGAGAAAACAGCAGCAGCTCCGTTTGGAGCAAACGGGTCGAAATTGTGAACATTAACAGCTGGGAAACCCCGAAAAATATAGAAGAGCATTAATGCGAGCAATCCGCTAACAAGGATAACCTGGGTTTTTCCTGCTTCTTTGATACCAATGAGGTTGATTACTATGAAAATGATGCAGAAGAAGACTGCGATAATGTGTATACTAGTTCCGACAATAAGAATTGTGAAAGCAGCCATTCCCACAAGTGCGAAAGCACTCTTGAGTGAAAGTGAAAGCCAGGTGAAGAGTCCATCGACGGTTCCAACGGCAGGTCCAAGACTTCTCGTTACATAAAAGTAAGTTCCTCCTGCTTTTGGCATAGCCGATACAAGTTCTGCCTGGCTGAGCATTCCGGTTGTTGCAAGAATTCCAGCGAGAAGATATGAAATGATAACCGCTGGGCCGGCTTTTGCATGGGCAATACCTGGTAGGATAAAAATGCCAGAGCTTATCATTGCCCCACAGGCAATACTGAAAACCTGGACAAAGTTTAATTCCCTTTTTAGTTTCACTGATATTGTGTTTCTGTCATACCCATTAGGCTACAATCTTCTCTCTATAGAATTCATCTTTAACCCTCTCAATATCCTTCTTGGTTGGAATGAAAGGGAAGTTTCTAAAATTGGGTCCGGGAAGCGAATTAGCAAAAGGTCTATTGCAGGCAACCATACTATCTTTACCTGGGCAACCGCTGGTCATAAACGGGATTCCACTGTTTATAGTGTTTTCGAGATTTTCATTATCTATTCCATACCCAATTATTCGCTCGTTTTCATCGAATTCCATCCTGAAGGTGTTTGAGATTCCTTGGTCTATAAGAAAACCTGCAAGTTGTATTCTTCTGTACTGGTCAATTGGCGGTTGAGGATGATGTGCAAGTTCAGAGTTTGGCTCCGGGAAGAATGAAAAAAGATGTGTAAGTCCACCAATATCGTAAATTTTTTGGATGGCCAGTGTCATTTGTTTTTCAGTTTCTCCCATTCCCACCATAAAGTGACTTCCAATCATTCTTTCTCCAAAAACCTCTAAGCCTTCCTTGAAAAGTGACCAGTATTTTTCCCATTTGTGGACTGGTCCTCTGAATTTAGTAAAGAGTTTTTCGGTAGCCAGGTCTATTGCTATACCAAGTCTTTCGACGCCTGATTCCTTCAGGTCTTTTAGGTCATCCTTTGTAAGGAGTGTTGGTGTTATTAGTGCCGAAACAGGAATATCAATACTATCCAGTATCGTTTTTGTAAGTACGAGTACATCATTTTTCGCTCTCTTGTTGGTTACCATTGAGATACAGACCCGTTCGATGTTCTTCCTGTGTTCGTTCATTCTGTTTACCACTTCTTTGGTTTCATAAGTGGGCCAATCAACACGGATGAAACTCTTTTTCTCGAATTTTCCAGGTCGCTTTCTGTTTAAACCGCAATATCCACATCTTCCAACACATCCATTAGAGTAAGTTAAGAGAAGATTTATGCAGTACAATTTTGCATTGCGATAAAACTTTCCCTGTTTTAAACCGAGTGTCATTGCTGCAGCCATACTTGTTTTTATATATTTTGGGCTTTCCATATTACCTCCGTTCATAAATACTTAGCCACGGTTACTGCACGGTTAACATCATTTCAGGTTTAGAATCAATAAAACCAGGAAAACCGTTTTCCACGCCAGTTTTCTTATTAGTGTTTGCCCGTTATATGCTCATTGAACTTCCGTGCCTCTTCATAATATTCCTTAAACGCAACCCAGGTTTTTCTTGCAGTATCATCAAAAGGCTCAGTGTTCCAGTTGTTATCAGCGTATTGCCTTCTCTCTTGCGCAATTCCTATGTAATCACCCCACAGCTCCCTCACTTTTTCTTCATACCTTGTTAAGACTTTCAGGTCTTTTGCTTTTAATGAATCAATGATAACTTCTGCTGCCCTTTTTCCTGAAATCACTGCCTGCGGAATCCCTGCTCCTGTTATTGGATGCGCAAGCCCGGCTGCATCACCAACAAGAACAGCATTTTCTTTGACAACTTTCGCGAGAATTCCACCCGTCGGGATTAAACCTTTGGTTAGTCTGATTGCCCTGTGCTTATCCAGTTTTATGAGTTTGAGAAATTTGTCAAGCACTTCGCGAGGATTCTTGTTAAACTTAATTGATACTCCGCAGCCCACATTCAGCGTATCTTTTTTGGGGAAAACCCATCCATATCCAGCAGGACATTCATCAAAGAAGTAAACTTCTGTTGATTTCCTGTCTTGTCTTTTAGGAAGTTCAACCTGATAGCAGTTTACAAATGATTGATTTGTTAAGCCGAGCCATTTTCCTACTACTGACAGTGGTCCATCAGCACCCACAATAATGTCTGCTTCAAATCTTTCATTACCCGTATGACCGTCAGCAATAACATAATTGCGTTCAATTTTTCTTACCTTCGTGCCGGCAAAAAGCCTGGCTCCCTTTTTTATTGCATTAAGGCAAAGCATTCTGTCAAAAATGTTTCTTTCAATGAGAAAACCAGGTGATTGCGTTTGTGCACTTTCTCGGAAAGCAAGAAATGTTTTCATTGAATTAACTTCGTTCGAAATAAACTCCGTATTTATATCAAGTTCTTTTAAGAAGAGTTTTGGAATGTACTCTGCACACTGTACAGGTTCTCCGATGGATGTTTTCTTTTCAATCATAGCGACCTTGAAACCACCTTCAGCAATCTTAGCTGCGCAGGAAGAACCAGCTGGTCCTGCTCCAACTATTAAAACATCAACCTTTTCCATTATTCATCAAATCTATTACTTTCTTGAGAAGATCAACTCTTAAGTCCGTTTTTTTATCAAAAGTGCCGGCATAGGCTTTCTTTTCTTCTCCCAATTCATAGCAGGTGGTGTTGTCAATATTTATAAGTATTCCAGGTAAACCTGCCCTCTCGAAATCCTTTTCATGCTTTATATAAAATGGTTCACAGCAACATCCTATGAAAGCTTTCTTATCCTTTTTTTTGTATCTTAAGAGGGTTTTTATCAGATCTTCGAAGCTAATAATCGAGATGGGAATGAGATCATTGTCTTGTCCTAGTTGATAGGCGTCCCCAATTGTGCATTTTCCGCATATTGTGCAGTTCTTCTTGTATCTGTATTCACAGTCGGTTTCTTTTGAACAATAGGGTAGGAGTAAAAGGTCGGGTTTGGTTTTTCTGATTTCTTCAAATGATTCGACAACAGTAAAAATGTGGTTTGCTTCATCAAGGTTAAATCCATACTGCAAATACTTGATTTTTGAAAGTGCTTTGTCAATGGTTACTGCAATATCTCCTGGCTCTATCCCTACTATTCTAATATCACTTTTCTTAAAAAAATCAAGAATTGTTCTTCTTATTTTTTCAGAATCTGCTTTTATGCCTTTTAATGCTGCCTCTAGGTCATAGATACCTGTTACAGGGAAGGCAAAAAAATCTCCGGTGATGATAATTTGTTCGATTATTTTTGCTCGTCTGGCAAAAACAAGTGATACTTTAATAAGACCACCCTCGGTCTTGTGCGATGAAAATAATGCTTGAGTTTCATCTGCTTTGCTCAAATAAATCCATTCTTTTGAAGATGTCTTTATCAGTTTTTTTTCAAATAATGTTTTTTCTGCCTTACTCAGTTCATCTTTTTTAAATTCGACGGAGAAGACTTCCTCGAAACCTTCTGTGATATATTTTTTTAGTGTAGACAGATCGGGTTCTGAACCCAGCTCTTTGGATAACCATGTGACCCTGTCCTTTACAGAATCTATCTCCTTATCTGCTAACTTTTTTGTAGGAATCCTAAGAGCTCTGAGCATTGTGTGAACATCGAAGTCAACGAGCAGTGTTCCTTGAAACATAAAAGAATTTCCCACTTCTGTTCCACCTGTTCCCGAAATTTTCCTTCCCCTAATTTCAATATCATTTTTTGGACGGAACCGTGCATCGAGTCCGAGTTTTTTCAAACCTTTGATAACACCTTGGCATATTTTTTCGAAAAGTACTTCGTTCACTACAGAAACATGTAAATCATCTTTTGATGCAAACAGTTCCCATCCAAGTTGTGAGCTGTCAAAGTAGAGGGCACCACCTCCTGTAATCCTTCTGTTAATCTCTATTCCTCTTTTCTCACAGAAATCTACCCTTATTTCTTTATCCACAGATTGATGGTAACCAACAAGAGTAGCGTTTGGGCTAAACTGGAGAAATCTGAGAGTGTTTGGAATAAGGCCCTTCGAATGCGCTTCGAGAATCGAATCATCAAGAGCCATATTTTCCGCAGCAGTTCTCACTCCTGTATCTATAAATCTCCATTTGTTGTTTCTCTTCATGCTGACTCGAATATAACAAAATTTATGTTCAAAGTCAAACATAAAAGTTGCAGAGATGTAACCTAAATTTTCTTGACAATTGAATTCAGATGTGTTGTAATATTTCTCGATGAAGTTAAACCTTACAAAGCCAAGGAAATTTATAAGACAGTTAAGAACACTGAAATCCCTTGCCAAGAAATGCACTTTTTTCCAAGTCCTTGATATGATTACTCTTGCTCTTAAATATGGTTTTAGCCCACTTGAATACCATCTTTATGGTTTTGACAGGAAACATAGAATAAAGCAACAAAGACTTTTCTATCTTTCAAATGATAGAATAGAAAAGAGATTCAGACCTGTACTCAACAACAGACGGTGGACTTCAATACTTGGAAATAAGTTGCTATTTTACCTTTTCTATTCACAGCTAAAATTGGCTGTTGCCAGAGTTTATGGTTTTTACTATCCCGAAAAGGGTTTTTTTCTTGACGGTGGATTATTAAGGAAAGAAAGTGATTTTGCTGAATGGGTAGAAAGGACGAATCCCAAAACGCTTGTGATAAAGCCCGTTGGTTCTCTCGGTGGAAAGGGGATAAAGATATTTGATGAATTAGTTTCCTTTGAAAGTCTTATGAGTACCGAAGGAAGACAATATGCGCTGAGCGAGGTTTTTTCTTTTATGAATGCAGATATTATGAATAGACAGGTGAGGGAAGATCCGTACAAGGGATTTATACTTGAGGAAAAGATTGAGCAGGCAGAGGAGATGAATGTTTTCGGGAGCAGGTCTCTTAATACTATCAGGGTTTCAACGTTGAGAACAAAGAAAGGCGAGATTCTTACAGATTTTGCAATGCTCAGGGTGGGGGGAAAGGATAGTATTACCGATAACCTGCATCAGGGAGGGTATGTTGTCAATATCGATGTTAATGATGGGAATCTCGGGGAGAAGGCTTTTGGATACATAGGTAAGAGTGGACCCTGGATAGAGGAGAAAAGTGTAAACATTAAGGAATTTTTTCTGGGCGGCAAAGTTCCTGATTGGAGGGAAATTATCGAGATTGCAAAGAAAGCCGCTCTTTTTTCACCAAATCTTTTCTCTATTGGTTGGGATATTGCGCTATCAAAGGATGGTCCTGTTCTAATGGAAGGGAATGAAAACTGGGATATGGTAATAGCGCAGGTGCTTGCAGGAGGCTATCTTAGCGAGAGGAGAAGGGAAATATTGAAAGAGTATGGACTCGAGTTTCCAAGATAGCATGACCGGGAAACAGAGCTTGGGTGAATCGGTGAAACGGGGAAACATCACGGAGAGCGAATGATTAAGAGTTGGGATAATTGGTATGAAGCAAAGCTTTAGAAGCAAGGTTAGTGGTTTTGGGCTTGGAACTGCTATCTCGAGGATACTTGGTCTTGTAAGAGAAATGACATTCTCTTATCTCTTCGGTGCAGGGATGATGATGGATGCTTACAGAATTGCATTCAATATTCCCAATCTCTTACGAGACCTTTTCAGTGAAGGTTCGCTGAGCGCCGCTTTTCTCCCTATCTTCTCCGATTACGAAAAGAATAAAGGAAAAAAGGATGCATTTCAGTTTACAGGGCAAGTATTCAATGTCCTCCTCCTTTTTATTGGTGCTATTGTTGCAGTTGGAATGGCATTCTCACCGCAGATTGTTCATACAATTGCTTACGGTTTTACGAAAGACCCTGAGAAATTTGCATTAACGGTTCACCTGACACGTTTGATATTTCCTTTTGTCATCTTCATGGTGTTCTCAGCATTGGCAATGGGCGTTCTTAACTACTATAACCATTTCTTCACAACAGGTTTTGCACCTGCGCTTTTCAATATTGGTATAATAAGTTGCGGTTTTGCAATTTCACCATTTCTGATTCATAGGGGGATTACTCCGATTTTATCCATTGGTATTGGGGTTCTGGTTGGTGCTTTCCTGCAGTTGCTTATTCAGATTCCCTACTTCATTCGTTCTGGTTTCAGGTTCATAAAGAGGATAAACTTCAGAGAAAAAGGGCTTAAAAGGTTTTTAAAGATTATGATTCCTATTGAGTTCAGCTATGCAGTAACGAGAATTAATGTAATGGTTAATATGTTTCTTGCGTCTCTACTTGTCGAGGGTTCAGTATCGTATCTTGGTTATGCAATGAGATTAATGCAGTTGCCCATAGGGGTACTGGGAATGGCGGTATCAACAGTGACATTACCCGATGCTGCGAAACTTGTTTCGGAATCAAGACATAGCGAAGTCATTAAGATCTTTTCCCGGTCTTTAAGGTTTGTATTTTTCCTTACTATACCTGCTTCCATTTTTCTATTTGTTTTACGGGTTCCCATCATTGGCTTGATTTTCGAAAGAGGGGCTTTTACTGCACAGGATACTGGTTTTACTTCACAGGCGCTTGCTTTTTATTCCTTAGGAATTTTTGCAATGTCGTCATCAAGGGTTGTAACAAGTATATTCTATGCTTACAAGGATGCACGAACACCGCTTATTTTGAGTATTTCCACGGTAATTCTAAACATAATTCTTTCTCTTATACTAATGAGATTTCTGTTTTTCCGCGGTCTTGCTCTTTCTGCTTCGATTGCAGCCATTTTTAACCTTTCCCTGCTTCTCTTGTTCCTCAGAAGAAAACTCAAGGATGTAGATGGAAAGCGGATTCTCTACGATTTTATTAAAATTGTGCTTGCAGCAGGAATATCTGGTTGCGCTATTTTTCTTTTACTTGGATATTTTGAGCATCTATTGGTTTTCTCAAGAACATTAAACTTTCTTATAGAAAACCTGTCTCTTTTTGCAATAGGAAGCATAATTTATTTCATTCTTTCAAGGATTTTACATATTGAAATCGGTAAAAAAGCTTGATTTTTCTTCAATAATTTGTTAGTATTATAGAGTGTGTTTAGTCGAAGAGGTAACGGTAATCAAATATTTAAAGGAGGAGTGATGTTCTTAAGGAAGGTATTTGTGATAGCAATGGTTCTAATAGCTGTTTCGCTCTCAGCTGGAGTAATAAATATTCCCTTTTCCAGTGAAAAAGTGACATTCGTTGACAACATCCCAAGCATTGCAGGATTCAATAAACTTCAAATTCCCGGGACACCTATCTTGCCTGCGGAAAGCAAGATTATCGCGCTTCCAGCAGGGAGTGAAGTCATCTCTGTGAATGTTGAATATGGAAAAGCAGTTAACCTGGGGAAGAGAGAAATTACGATTGCACCACCCAGTTTACCCCTTTCGGTCGGTGAAGGAGTTAGAAATGAAGCGATTCGCAAGTGGAAGAAAAACAAGGTTAACTTTGTGTCAAGCTCACAGCCCTTTCCATTACACCCCATTTCTTATTCCAAGATGAGCAATTTCAGAAATATACCGTTTGTAAAGATTTCTTATTTCCCCATCCTTTTTTGCAGAGGAGAACTTATCTTCTATCCTTCTTGCAATGTTAGAATAGAATATGCAAACAACGAAGGAAGTATGAGTATTCCTGATTGGGTAAGCAGAAAAGCATCTGTTTATTTTTCTAACTGGAATGATACAAAAGGATACTACAAAAACTATTCGAGAGCTGATTCGTTCGACTATGTGATCCTCTCAAAGGATAATCTTTTTGGTGCATTTGATAGCCTCGTGAATTGGAAAAACAGTATAGGATTCAAGGTCAAGTTGGTCAGTGTAGATTCTGTTATTGCTCAGTATCCCGGCTCACAAACACCTGATAAAATAAGAAATTTTCTCATTGACAAATATATTCCCTGGGGGATTCATTATTTCCTGATAGGGGGAAATGTTGACATGATTCCTATGAAGATGTGCTATCCGGACTCAGAACATATGTTTGATACACCAACTGATTATTATTACGCTGAGTTGACGGACGACTGGGATAGTGATGGAGACGGATTTTACGGTGAGTATAGTCAGGACAGTATAGGTTTTGTTCCAGAAGTTATTGTCGGTAGATTTCCTTACAATGATGTGGATACTCTTGGTATGATATGTCAGAAAACTGTTAATTTTGAAAGGGACACGGGAAACTGGAAGAAAAGGGCCTTACTCCTCGGTGCATTCAGTAATTTTGCAAATGAAGACAATACGGGCTGGCCTGACTGCGACGGTGCAGTCTTAATGGAGACCATTAAAGATAGCCTTCTTTCGGGGTGGACATATACAAGAATGTATGAGGAGGCTGGATTATGTCCATCCGTATATCCGCATGAATATGCACTTACAAGGGCAAATGTTATTGCTGAGTGGTCAAGTGGAGAGTATTCGATAGTTCCCTGGTTTGGACACGGGAATAGTAATGGTGCTTACAGAAAATGGTGGTCCTGGGATGACGGTGATTCTATACCAGAGAGTTCGGAGATGGATTGGGCATCGTTTATGTATATAACCGACACCCACAGTCTTGATGATACACATCCTTCTATTGTATTTGCAGCCTCCTGTGATAATGCAGAGGGTGATACAAATCTTGCTCGTGCTATGATTGCTAACGGGGCTTCCGGCATTATCGCTGCAACGCGTTATGGCTGGTATACACCGGGATGGGATGACCCTTCAGATGGTGACCTTGCGTCATTGAATTATTATTTCTATTATTATCTTGTTTCGCAGAATGAGAAGGTGGGCGACGCTTTGTTCGATTCGAAGGTTTATTATTTCAATAATCTGTATTTCCCCGACCCCTGGGCTGGTGACCCCGATTGGTCACCCCAGCAGAATCTTCTCGACTATACACTCTTTGGTGACCCATCACTTGTAAGAGAAGGAGTAGGAGTTCAGGAGCAAGAGCGTAATGAAAATGTAGTGCTCGAATTTTCTGTTATACCGAATCTTTTGTATAGACAGACAGAAATCAAATATGCATTACCGTTTGATGGTGATTTAAGTATATCAGTATACAATGTTGCAGGGCAGAAGGTTTGTGCACTCCATAAAGGTTCTGAAAAAGCGGGTCTTCACAGGATTCAGTTTAACAAAGGAAACCTGCGAAATGGTGTGTACTTTATTAGGATGAAATTTGAGGGAAATAAAATTACAAGAGTAGAAAAGAGAAAACTTATTCTATTGTAAATTTAACAGTTTAACAACGTTTACCTTTCTGCTATTTGCTTCTTCGCTGCTTTTCTTAATTTCCATCCTTTTCTTATTGCGATTATCAGGAAAATCCACATAGCAATACTCAAAGGTATTACAAGCAGAATAATCAGAACTTTGCCCGAAACAAGGAAAGCGTCAAAGAGTCCGTGCAGCACAATAGGGATGAGCAATGCCCCAAGAAGCCAGGGAAAAGGTTTCTTTGAAAATTTTGCACCGCTTAAGAAAAAACCCATTATTCCACCAAACAATGCATGCGCCGGGACTGAGAGGAAAAAACGCAAGAATCCTGTTACTGCTCCAAGTGATAGAACATATATGATATTTTCGAGAGTTGCAAATCCCAGCGAAGCAACCATAGCGTAGAGAATGCCGTCATACCATTCGTTGAATTGCTTTGATACAAAGACGACTGCCATCACTGCACCGAACTTAAGAACTTCTTCAACAGGACCCACAACGAGGAAGATATACGAGATATTAATCACATGTTGTGATACGGTTTGAGAAAGTGGCGAAAAAAGTGATTTGCCGAAAATTTCGAGGATTGCAATGGGTATGGATGCTGCCATCCCAGCGAAGAAAGTTGCAAAGATAAGGGTGAAAGGTTCCCTTTCTCTATCCACAAAGTAGAATATAATGAGGAGAAAAAGACCGGGTGCGACGGCCAAATTAAGAAGTATTAGAAACATTGTTATTTCGTGGATAACCCGATATAGCTGTATTTCAATTTAAGATAGGCTCTGTCTTTACCCTTTGAGAGAAATGTGATAGAATATGGAAGTTGTAAAGCTTGAGTAGCTCTGTAACCACTGAATTTCACTTCGAAATGATTTCTTGCATTCTTTTCTTGCAATAGATAATAACTGACCTGTTTTTCTCTTCTGTCCCATTCAAAACTTATATTCTCTGTTTTATCTTCAAATAAAAATTCAACAAGGTTTTTATTTTTCACTCTACAGGATGAGGGATATTCTTTTGTGGGTAGAGGTATTCTTCCTGTTGTGAGTAAAGGAATTAATCGCGGATTGACGGATATACCTGTATAAGCCTCAAGCTCAGAGTTTTTAAGAGAGCTTTTATACGGGCGGTCCAGTAGGGAAGAAAAAATGGTGATACTGTCATTTTCTATTATTATCTCTGAAAGCACCATTCCGAAAAGACCGAAGAGTGTCATTGTCCACTTTTCCGGTTCTTTTAGATAGGAGATTGAGAAATTGCCAAAAAATTCATTATCCTTTGTGTTTACTTCGAAATTTCCATTACCCTTCAGGCTGTCCATATCGATTAGAGATTTGTATTCCTTAAGGAATGTTTCGTAATCCCTTTTTCCGGATTTTACGAGCATTCCCCTCTTTGCACATCCGGTAAGAACTGAAAGGAAGACAGTAATATATATTATGCGTTTGAGTATATTCATTTTTTGGATGTGCATTTTAGACCATTCATAAATTTGTGTCATTGCGAATTTTCAAATGGAGCTTGCCCTGTCTTCGACCCTGAGGCTCAGACCCGAGGGGAGCCCTTCGGGGAATTTATCCTTGAGTGGAACGAAGGACTCGAGGGTAAACTCCGTCGAAGGAAAGCAATCTCATATACACACTCGGTCAATAAGATTGCCGCGCTCTGTTCCTTCACTTTGTTCAGGACTCGCTCGCAATGACGGACCTATTCTCAAAAGGAGACTTAGGGAATTTTATGACTTGCTCCGGTTGAAAACAGGTTATCGCAAAAACACAACCTTTTCATTATCAACAAATCCTTTTGTGGGGATTTCCATTCTCACGAAATAAATACCCTGTGGAACTTTGTATCCCTTATCGTCTCTGCCGTTCCAGATTATCCTAATATCTCCTTCACTTCTTTTTCCCGAAAGTAGAGTTTTCACCTTTCTGCCGCATACATCGTAAATACCGATGGACATTTTTGCATTTGTTTCGACAGAACAATAGATATTTGCCACGCTTTTTGTAATGTTAGGGAAGACAAGCAAGTTGTTTTTGAACTGTGGAACATAGAGCTCTAATTCCTTTTTTTCCGTGATTTTGTCACCTTCGATATTCACATCATCGATGTAGATTCCGGCTGCAGTGTCTGCATCATCAGATGTGAATGAAAAAAGCAATTGAATCTCTTCGCCTGGTGGAAGATATGAAAGGTCGTAGTCTTCTGGAAGCCAATCATTACCAATAAAGAGCATTGAATCGAGGGCACCTCCACTTCCTATGTAATCGAGTGTGTCTTGAGAAGATTGTCTCTTGACAATGATATGTAAGCCATCGGAACCATAATTTGTGAATTCATACCAGTGCCAGAAACCTAAATGGGTTTTTGGACCAACCTTGAATGGAACACTCAGAAGTTGCCCGTCAGAGTTTGATTGATACTTATGCGTTGATTCAAGCCCGCAGTACCAGCTGTAGTTTCCGGCGTGTTTTCTGTAGGTAGACAAATGCCAGTCATCGAGACTTCCTGAATGTGACCATTTTGCTGTTCCGGATTCCATATCGTCAGAGAAACCCAAATGACCGATGGAAACGAGGAGTGAACCAGGGAATGCAAAACCCTCAGTTGTTGTGATGTAATAACTTACACTTGCAAAATAAGGGTCCGGACAAGAGTTTGATATTACCGATGAAAGTGTTCCTGTTTCGGAACCCTCAGGTGAAACCGTTGGCCACGATGGATTCGTGCCTGCTGTCAATGTAATATATGGGTCTGTTTCTGTGAAAGAGCAGTTCACATTATAACCATATCCATAACCCCAGTTCTTCATTGAATAGTAAAGACTGATATTCTCACCCGGTTCAGGAATTCCATTGTTGTTTTCATCAAAGAGGCTGTCAAATTCCACTGAAAGAACAGGTTTTGCAATCATCTCATTAGTCCAACTCTGCCAGGAACCTTGAGCTGAGGTTGCGTCAATGCGTAACTTTGCCACATCACCATTTTCGGTATTTGAAGCAACGGTTATTGCAAATGTGCACAATGTGGTGCTTTCCGGCTCGACTGTGCCTGTAATGGTATGCACACTGTCAATCATCGATACGAATGAATCATCACTTGAAAGTCTGATGGTGGGGTTCGTAACTACTTGTGTTCCGTAGTTTTTCACATTTGTAAAGAAATAAGAACTCTCGCCAGGATTTAGCAATCCGTCGTTGTTTCCTGATATATTGTCTTCTATGAAATGACTTTGATATGCCAGGTATGGGCCCTGTAATTTCGTGTAAAGCGAGTCAATAAATGGCAGGAAGTTTTCTCCTGTGACTGTCAGAGTTGTCATTCCAGGGGTTGTTATGGTTACAGTTGCTTTGAATTCCCCTAATACATTTGTATAACCTCGTTCATAGAGTTCTGTTCCCTTGAGAAGGCATACGAGGGCATTCTTTACGGGTTCTCTACCAAAGTTTCTCACAGTAACTGTTACTTCCATTCCGTTTTGCAGAGTGTCGGGATGAAAAACTGAAAGAACGGAAGGTGTGTCAGTCCAGATAGGCATTTCAGGGTCGCCTAAGAGATTAAGTTGATACTGGTGCCATCTGTATACATTTTCCGCTCTCGACCTCGGTATGAAGTCGACCTTGTTCATTGCGAGGGTGTAACCTATGTGAGTTAAGTCTCTGACGAGTAACGTATTGTAAAAGTTTGCGTCGAACCTGTCGGAATATCCGTAGCAAGGATTTCCAGGTGAACCCCATCCGTAGCGAGAGTTACCTATAAAGGCAACACCGCCGCCATTAGGATTATTTACATAATGTTCCGATATGGCATCGTAGTCTATAGCACTTGACCAGCATCCGATAGAATAAATAATTCCCTGTCTGTTTCCGTTTGATAGATTGTCCATATCGTTTCTGTATAGGCCATCCGGTCCTGTACTCATAACAGTATACCACGCATGTCCATTGTGATTAAGCAGGTTCTGCCCTGCATTGATTGCAGCGATTACGTTAGCTTTATTTTCATTTCCCCAGGATTCATACAACTTTGTTATGTTAAATCTGCTCGGGATATAAAGACTGTCGATAAGATCCTTACCTAAGCCTGAGTCTGTATAAGGGTCCCACCATAGAATCATTGCAAAGAAGAGTATATTTAGCTCATAATCGCAAGGCGGATTCACTTCGTATGTAAGTATTTTATTGACGAAGGTTGTAACATTGGTTGTTGAGTTAGCAGGAACTCTTCCCACGAAAACATCCGGATAGAGGTCGACCGAGTCGGCAATTTCTCCGTATGGCGGAGTTCCGTTAAAGTTCCAGTTACCATCAAGGTCAGAATAGTAAAGGTCTGCTCGGATACTATCTTCATCTTCCGGCTGATAACCAGCTTCACATGCCATTGCGAATGCGACTCTTGCGGGAATGATACCTGTATCTCCTCCTAGGAGAATCCAGATGGTTCCCCAGTTTGTGTGTGCATCTTTGATAAAATTTCTGATTTTTTCCTGATTATCGCTTCCCGGGCAGTTTGCATATATGGAATCTGTTGTAACAATCTTTGCCTTGATTCCTTTTTGTGTTTTCCAATCGCATAATGGCTGGAAGTATGAAGCAAAAGCAGATGAAGTTATGATAACATAATCGATGGTTGAATCTGAATCAGCTCCATCAAAGGGATCGTAAATAACCTCGGGATTTTCGCACAGAGAAACAACTGATTTTCGTAGAATTTTTCTACCTAAGTTTGATATTCTTGTTATTCTCTGAGCCTTTTGTCCCATTTCATAATTTATTCTAAAGGTCACTTCCTTGATTCTTTCGAGTTTTCCCTCAAGAGGTATGTAACTATAAGGATAGAAATTCAAACTTATAATTCGGTAACCACTCATATTCCCTGAAGCCCCAACCTCAATACACTTCTGTGGAAAGGGTTTGTTACTCGAATATATTCTCGGATTCTTGGGAATCCAGGGACCTGGTTCAAATTTCATGAATGGTGTTGAAAGGATTGCTGGTTTTTGGACTGGATATACATCGAACTTTCCACTTACATCCTCTTTCTGTTCACTGATTATTTCTATCCCTGTGACTATTGCATTTTCTGGTATTACATAATGTTTTGTGATGACAGGAAGCTGAGGAAAGCCGGGAGTTGCGGTCAAATCTGCACCTTTCACTTTTATTATGTCGTATCCATTGCTTTTTGTAAAGAGAGCCGGATTTTCGAAAACGATTTTTTGCATCATTGAACCTTGCATTGTTGAAGTTAGTATAAGAACAAGAACAAGGATAAACATCGGATGTTTCATTCTCCCTCCTTAGTGTATGGTTAGTTCTGTAATTTGTTTACAAAGGAATAACATTCTCGCTGTGTGCTCTGTGATTTCTTTTATCCTGTTTTTCATTAATTATAAAATAATACTCATTTGCTCCATTGTCAAGGAAAAAGAGTAAATTAGGGATGTAACACTTTTCTAAGCAGGAACAAAACGGCTCTAAAATTCAGTTTCAGTTCGGTTATACTTCTAATCTTGAACAGGATGCTCAGCATTTTTTGTGGCCGTAAGTAAAATCTTAAGTATGCAAGAACCAGTGCCCTTTTGATTTCATTGCGAGTGAGTTGAGGAAATTCGTAGACTGGTTCATTGTAAAGTCCATACTTCGAGAAATCGTTGGTTCGAAGAAAGCCTTTTGAGCGAAACTCTTCGTATATTTCAGTTGCGGGAAATGGAACAAGGTAAAAAAACTTTGCAAAATCAAGATCAAGAGATAACGAGAAATCGATTGTTTCCTTTATAGTCGAAGGGCTTTCTCCGGGTAATCCGAGAATGAAAAAAGCCCAGGTCTTGAAGCCCATTCTCTTTGCTAGTTTCATTTTCTCTTTTACCTCACATATCCGTAATCCCTTTTTGACTCTGTTTAGAATCCTCTGTGAACCGGATTCGATTCCAAATCCTATGTTGATAAATCCAGTATTCTTCATTCCTGTAAGTATTTCTTCATCTATGTTGGTGATTCTGAGTCCATTCATAAAAGAAAATCTAACTTGAATATTCTCTCGTTTCATTGCGTCGAGAATATTTAATGTCCACTCTTTATTATGCGAGAAATCATCGTCTGCGAAATGTATTTCTTTAATACCATATTTTTCTGTGAGCAAATGTATTTCCTCCATTACATTTTCCACGCTTCTTCTGCGGATTTTTCTTCCCCACAGTTTGGGAGCTTGACAGAAAGTGCATTTGTAAGGACACCCTCGCGATGTTAATACCGTGGCGACAGGTAATCGAAGAGCGTCAGGAGGTGAATATTTTTCCTTATGTTTGAGAAGTTGCCATGCGGGGAAAGGTAATTCGTCAAGATTTTCAATAAATGGTCTTACGTCTCCTTTCAGGAGTTTCTTTCCTTGTTTTTGAATCATTCCACAAACAGGTACTGTTTCACCCTTAGTCTTGTGCTTTACAAACTCTGAGATTGTTTCTTCGCCTTCTCCTATGATGATACCGTCGATATTTTTGTTCTTTATAATTTCATCTGGAATTGCAGATGGGTGCGGACCGCCGAAAACTACGAAAGGATTATACAACCTTTTTATTTTCCGTGCAAGCTTCAGGCTACTCTGAAAGGTTGGCGTTACTGTGGTAAAGCCAACGATTTCTGGTTTGCATAGTTTTACCTTTTTAAGAAAATCGTCTTCGTTTGAACAATCTATGTCAAAGTCGATTAGCTCAACATTATGACCTTCTCGCAGGAGAACAGCTCCTACATATAGAAGACCAAGAGGTGGATATGGTGGTCTTACCCCCGGTCCGTATACATTTTCCTGTGAAGGACTGACGAGAAGAATTCTCATATTATTCCTGGCAAGTAATGGTATTCGTTCTTCCAGGAACCCTTTTCCAGGAAATTCTGGAAATGGAAGGATTAGCGATGTTTTTCTTTATTTCTGATAGTGGTGTAAAAGTGAATCCTCTGCTTGTCTGTTTTTCTATAAAGTCTTCAAACAAATTTCTGTAGGATATCCCATCGAATTCTGCATGCGCACAGTAGATGTCACCTGTTTTAGCGGTTATTTCAGGAAGACTTTGGGGTTTTCCCAGCGATATCAATTCATCAAGTGTGGGTAGTGTGACAGGAATTTGAAGTGTATTGATTTTTTTCTTATTAAAGAGCGGATAAAATGGTGTTTTACCTCTTGTATCGCTTGCGTAAACAAAATGGAATCGTTCCTCGGAAACAAAAAAGTTTCTGGATGTTACCCAACCTGGTGCAGCAAATGAATGAGCCTTTGTTCCTGTGAGTAGGTTAAAAGCATCAATTGTATTCTGGAGTTCCCTTGATACGCGTTCTTGCGACCATTTTTTCAGGTTATTCTGCCACTGGAAATGGTGGTATCCATGAGGACATAATTCATGACCTTCATCTTTTATGCGTTTAACAATATCCCTCGTAGTTGGGGCAAAAAAGTTGAACTCTCTATGGTTCAAACTCTTCCTTAAGGAAAACACCCTCCTACAAAATCCCGACTCAGAGAGAAATCTTCGGGATGCTCTCAGTGGATTATCATAACCAGTAACTATACAGAAAGTTGCTCTGATTTTATGATTTTTCAGAATGTCCAGAAGTGGAATAGTTCCGTATCTAAAGCCAGCTATAGTGTCAACATCGATTCTAAGTCCGATGACTTTATCCATAACGCACCCGACCCGAGTCGAACGGGCAACCTGCGGAACCGGAATCCGCTGCTCTATCCAGTTGAGCTACGGGCGCCTATCGCTTTTTCTTTTTGTGTCTGTCTGCTTTTTGTCTTTTTTTTCGCTTGTGAGTTGCTATCTTATGCCGTTTTTTCTTTTTTCCGCAGGGCACTGTTCACCTTCCTATAGGGTCAGGCTGTTTTGTTGATTCTTCTCTTCAATAATGAGGATGGTTTATAGGTGGGCACGAGTCTTTCGTCAACCTGAACCTTTTCGCCTGTCCTCGGATTTCTTGCTATCCTTGCCCTTCTTTTTTTGTTTTTCAGCACTCCTAATCCACGCAATTCGATTCTCTCATTCTTTACAAGGGAATCAGTGAGGGCATTAATAAAATTAGAAATAACAAGAGAAACATCCCTCTTGTGAATTCCTGTTTTCTCAGAAATCTCCAGTATATAACTTGCCTTCGTTCGTGTTATCATCTTTTCATTCATTATTCTCCTCCTGTCTTAGCAGAAGTGAATCTTTGTTTGCCGAATTTGCAGTGGCTATGGAGTCGGAGTTAGCAGAAGTGAGTAATGAATAGTATAATGCCACTCTTTCCCCTTGCCATAGTCGTCTTCACCGGAAAAGGTAATCTCAGCTACAGTATTCTCGTTGTTTGCATACATATAGTCGACAGCCGACGCTATATTAAGGTAAACATTTAAGAGAATGTTTTTGACCGTTGAATCCTGTGTTCCGGGGTCGATAAACATATCAAGTCCCCATTCGTGAGTCGAACCCACCTGGTGATTGTCTGATATTGCAAGGAATCTGTATGTCATACCCGTTAACCTTGCTTCAACATAATTCCATACTTTGAAGTATACTGAATCAATATGTGCCGTATCTAAATCAGGGATTACATACCATCCAAGTGGTGTAAAACGGGTTACTTCCACTTCTGGTGCTGTAATGTCACTTACGCTATCACAGGAGATGAAGAAGATTGCGACAGAAAGAGAAAGCAATAAAAGAACGATAAGTGTACGCATTCAAACCTCCTTGTTTTTAACTTCATATTTTATAGCACATTATGGGAAAAATGTCAAGAAAAAAAGAATGTACTAATAAAAACAGGGAACAGTGTGTGTCTGACACTGTTCCGTAAGTTAATGTAAGTAAATAACTTACTTCCAGTTGTTGTGTAATCAAAAAAAAATCTTAACAGGTAAATTATTATTATGTAATTCTTTAAAGAACAAAGAGAGTAGTAAGTTTTTATAAATCTTCATCTACAAGCTGAGAAATAATCTCACTTACCACATCTTTAAGTTTTTTGTCCTTGACTTTTGTTTCTACTTCACTGACGGTCTCAACAGGGAGTTTTGATTTAACATCTTCGAACACAGATTTTGCTCTAGCCTTAAAATCGTCATCGGTTTCTTTCAGGTTATGCAAGAATGAAAGTATTTCAAAACTTCTTTTTTCACTTTTATCCTTGAGTAAATGTTCTGCAATTCCCAGAAGTGATTCTTGTATAATAAATTTTTCCTTACTGTCAACGGCTGCCATAAGTGCCTCGCGAAAATATTCTTTGGCTTCCTTGTCTTCTTCTTTCTTGGAAAAAGTTTCTGCGAGATTCAGGAGGGATTGTGCAACACCCATTTTGTCCCCCATTTCCTTGCGTATTGCCATAGCCTCCCTGTGATATTTTAAGGACTCTTCAAGACTCACAGTGTAACCTCCAAGGTTTCCAAGGTTGTTAAAGCTTATCGCAATCCCCATTCTGTCTCCTAATTCTTTTCGAATTTCAAGAGCCTCCTCGTAATACTCTTTTGCTTTTTTATAATCTTTTAGTCCTTTGCTTACTAAACCTAAATTATGCAGGGAATTTGCAATTCCCAACTTGTTGTTCATTTCTCTATCTATGAGCAGACCTTTTTCCAGAAGGGTTTTTGCCTTTTCGAAATTACCCTCACCATGAGCGACGAGCCCAAGATTGCCATAAGCAGTTGCTATACCCTTCCTAAAGCCCATTTTTTTACTCATACTTAAATCTTCTTCGAAGTATTTTCTTGCTTCACCATATTCCTGAAGATGGTAATGGATAACCCCGATGGCATTCAATCCTCCGGATATACCGACTTTATCTTGCTCGGATTTGTCCAGATTCAGACTTTCCTGCTGATACTGTTTGGCTTCTTCATAGTCACCCAATTGTATATTAATATTCCCTAAAGCACTCAGAGCAAATGATATTTCACTCCTCACATCAAACTTACGAAAAATCAAGAGACTCTTCTCAAGCAATTCCCTGGCTTTATCGTAAAACCCGAGATAATATGAGAAACTTCCATATCGGGCAATTACTTTTCCATAGATAATCTGTTCTGAATTTTCCTCTGGAAGTTTTTCTAATTTCTCAGCTGCTTCCTTGAATATTTTTTCACCTTCCCTGAATCGATTTTCCAGAGCGTAGAAACTCGAAAGGGATACGGTCGATTTGTCTATCTCTGTTTTTTTTCCTTGCTGGACTGCCCACATCCACGCTGCTTTAATATTCTTGCTTTCTTCTCTTAAGGTCTCGATGACCTCACTCTGGAGTTCTTCTCTTATGTCTTTTTCTTTCTGGTTTAACAATTCTGCATAGTATGCACAATGAGAGTCTTTCATATGTTTTATCTGCTCTTCAACTCTGGCTATTTTTTCCTCTGCATATTGACGGATTATCTCTAACATTTCATATCTGCCACTTGAATTACGTCGTAGGAGTGATTTATCTATCAGCACACTAAGGGTTGGTAAAGAAACACCCGTTACTTTCATAGCTGCGTCCCTGGTAAAGCCGCCTTGAAACACTGATATTTTCATGAAAATGTCTTTTTCATCTTCGGAAAGTAAATTCCACGAATAGTCAAAAACCGCTCTGAGGCTACGATGTCTTTCAGGTAAATCCCTAAGAGAGGTTGATAGAAAATCTATGTTTTTCTCTATTTCTTGCGCAATCTCTTTGCAAGAGAGAGATTTGAGCCAGGATGATGCAATCTCTATACCCAGAGGAACACCACTAACAAGTTGACAGATACGCACAACATAGTTTGTTTCCTCACCTGAGATGGAAATATCGGACTTAACTCTCCGAGCATTGTGGAGAAATAATTGCACAGCACTAAATCCACCAACATCTATTTTCTCACCCTGAGGTATTTCCATACCCTGCACCTGAACAATCCACTCACCGCTCAAGTTAAGCAGTTCACGGGACGTTACAAGAATCTTAACCTTTGGCGCAGAGCTGAGCAAATCACCAATGATACTTACACCCTGAATAAGATGTTCGAAGTTGTCCAGAATTATTAGCATATCCTTTTCCCGCAGGTAGTTAAGGATCTGCACTTTTTCATCTTCTTTACTGTAAAATGAAAAATTTAGAGCATCGGCAATGGTGGAAACAAGAAATTCTGCAGAACTTAGAGGGTTCAGCGGAACAAAGTAAACGCCATTTTTGAAATGCTCTATCTTCTCGGCAGCAACCTGTATAGCGAGTCTTGTCTTTCCTATCCCTCCTGTGCCCACGAGCGAAATGAGCCTGCAGGAAGGATTCTCTATAAGTTTAATAATTTCTGCAAGTTCTCTCTTCCTGCCAAAAAATGGTGTGGTCTGAATTGGGAGATTGTGAGGATGTACAGATAGAGACCGGAGAGGTGGAAATTCCTTAATCCTCTGTTCCGGATATGTTAGTTCGTATATTAGCTGGGGCTCACAGAGGTCCTTTAGCAGGTGAAAACCAAGGTCTTTTAGAGTAGCATTTGGTGGTAGTTGAGAGGCATTTTTCACTTCGGGAGTTAGAATAATTTGGCCTCCCCAGGCAATTGCCATAACCCTTGCCGTTTTGTTAATAGCTGGACCAAAATAGTCTTTTTCTCTTTTTTCTGCAATTCCGGCATGCAAACCGATGCGAATACGCAATTCGCCAATCTTACCCCAATTTTCTTTTGATATATTTTTCTGTATCTCTATTGCACATCTTAAAGGTTCATCATTTTCAAATACAGCGAAGATGCCATCCCCAGTATGTTTTATTATCTTACCACCGAATTTGTTGATATTCTCGTTCAAAATTGCATCGTGACGAGAAAGGGCTTCACCCATTTCATTTTTATATTTTTCCCACTTTTCAGTGGAACCTTCAATGTCTGTAAAGAGAAAAGTTGACATAATAAAATCCCTCACTTTTGCTATAAGCTTTCTTGATAATCATTTTTTTTGAGAAAATATTTTCTTCATCACTTTATAGGTTTTGCTCAGGTCACTATTATCGACAAATACCATTACATCAGTGTGTATCGTAAGAACTTCCCATATATTGATACCTTCTTTCGAAATAGGGGAAACTATCTTTTTAACAATTCCCGGTTCGTTTATGAATTTTAGGCTCCTGATTGTTACTTTTCCGATGTCTTTTTTAAGGTTTAAGACCTTCAGGTTCCTTATTTTCTCCAGCAGTGGAGCAAGTAGTCTGTAAACGAAATCAGCGATTTCATTTTTAATATATAGAGAAATGAGATTATCGGAGATCGTAATGGAGTATATAGAAACATTCTCCCGTTTCAGAATCCTTGAAATTCTATAGAGGATTCCTGGAGTCTCGGGCATCTTGGTTCCAACGAATGTCAGCACAGCGAAGTTTACCTCCGACACCTTTACCGATATTTTTTCCCCAAATAAAATCTCTGTCCCTGTTTGGAATGATTTTGCATTAAATGAGACCACCCTTATTCTTTTCAGCTTTTCTCTATGTTTGAGAGAGATGGGATTTAGAATCTCTGCTCCAGATGATGCAATCATTCCAAGTTCAAAGGAATCGAGGTTTTTTATTCTTTCGGGTTTGCCTTTTGCTTTGGGGTCGACACTCATAATTCCTTCGACATCTTTTATGAGAACCAATTCTTCACTGCCGAGAAGTTCACAGATGAGCAGGGCAGAAATATCACTTCCTCCTCTGCCTAATGTAACGAATCTTCCTTTATTATCTTTTGCAACAAATCCTGGTATTATTATTATTTCGTATGTTCTGAAAAGCTCCGGGAGATATTTTTTCGTCCTTGTCTTACTCTTTTTCAAAAGTTGAAACTCTCTCATTTCGTTGGTTTTATTCGAAGATACAGGTTTTTTACTCTTCAGTGAAATATACAGTGGCCATTCTTTCATCCAGGGAAGGATTGTTATGGAATTCTTTCCAAGACTCTTGAATGCGGAATCCAGGAGCACAGCAGAGTATATTTCACCCATTCCCACGAATTTTTCGAAATTCCAAAAATCAGGTTCAGGAATCGCTTCCAAGAATGTTGAGGCAAGTTTGTTTGTCATTCCCTTCATTGCAGATGTGACAATACAGACATCTGAATCCATATTCTCTACAATTTTTTTTGCAACCTTAAGATAGTCTTTTGAGGTTCTCAGTACGGAACCTCCAATCTTCATAACTTTAATATTTTTCATTCTCTCTAAGATTCTTGAACTCTTGTTTTTTACGAATGTTCCTTATTTTTCCATTAGCGTAGAAATATTCAGCTGCGAGAAGCCTTCCATTATAGTTTGAACCCATAGTTCTTGTATACGCACCACAATTTTCAATAACGAGGCAGTCGCCAATTTCGAGTTGGGGTAAAGAGTAGGTGCCAAACTCGTTGGAATTCTCACACAAGGGTCCCGTAATTCTTGATTTTACTTTTTTCCCTTTCTTTTTTGTGAGCAACTGGATGTGATGATGTGCTCTGTAGATGGCAGGTCTTGGATTTTCTGTCATACCCGCATCAATAATGTAGAGTATTGTGCCACTTCTTTTTTTGATTGAAATGACTCTTGTTACAATATAGCCCGCATTTCCTACAATAAACCTGCCAGGCTCAATCAGTAATCTCAGATTATATTTTTGTGCAATCTTGTTGTAAGCCTCTGATACTTGATTCAGTTTCAGTTCCTTATCATTATTTTCATACGGAATACCGAAACCTCCTCCAAGATTAAGGTAATCAATCCTTATATTCGCCTTCTTAAAGATTCTTAGGACTCGTGCTGCATTTTTGGCTGCCTTTATGAATGGTGATGAAGCAAGTATTTGAGAGCCAATATGTGAATGTATGCCTGTGATTTTTGCATACTTGAATTTCTTCGATAGTTTCGCAATCAGAGAGATTTCATTTTCTTCAATGCCAAATTTGCTGAGTGGTGCCCCTGTTGAAAGGTGTGTATGGGTTCCCGCAAAAATAGCAGGATTCAATCTTACAAAGAGTTTAATGTGCTTTCTCTGTTCTCTTGCACATTTCTCAAGAAGTGTTGCCTGATCGATTGCTTCGAAGTTGAAAAAAATGACTCCTTGTTTTAAGGCATAGATAACATCTTCCTCTTTCCGTGCGATACTGTTATACATTATGTTTTCTGGTTTGAAACCTGCAAGCAAGCAAAGGTATATCTCACCAGCAGAAACAACTTCTGCCGCAGCCCCTTGCTTTCTGATAAATTTCAAAAGATATACTGAGGAATTTGCTTTAACAGCATAATACAAGCGGGTATTGATTGAGGGAAAGGCAGTTTTTAGAATAGAGATATTATTTTTGACCTTCAGGCTATCATAGATATAGAAAGGTGTTTTGAGTTTTGAAACTTCTTTTCTAACTTTTGAAAACATTATTTCTCACCTTCGAATTTTGCTTTGAATTGGATAACCAAATCTCTGCATGCCAGTATTGTTTTTCCAATAACACAGAACGAAGAAAAAATCAAGGGTTTTATTGACTTATCTCGCCCGATTCTGCCCTTCTAATGCAGACGTTATTTCCCGACCGAGGAGTTTTAGCGATTCATCGAAGAAAGCCTTGCATCTCTTGTCCAGTTTTGGATAACCTTCTCCTTTCTTGTAAAGTATGATAGGACCCGGGAAAGGAACAGCATCCAGACCTGGTTTCCTCAAGACGGCCATTTCCTCCTTAAGGTATTCCTTTTTGACCAGTTTCTTATCGATTGCATATATCATTGCAGTTTCATCAAGACCAGCATGACCTCCGGTTTCTCCCCATATTTCCTTTACCAACTCTGCAGTGAGAATCCACCAGTGAACAACAATGGATTTTGTTTTCTTTTCCTTCCACAATTTGTAAGAGACATTCTTCAATTCATCGAAATGACCTCCGTGACCGTTGAAAAATATGATGGTCTTAAATCCGTTATCAGCAAGAGAAAATGCGATTTCGCTGACAACTCTTTCAAAGGTTTCTTCGCTGAGTGTTATGGAACCTGGATAGGGGAGGAGGGTATGCGTAATTCCATAGTTCAGTGTTGGTGCGACGAGCGTATTGAGTTTTTCAGATATTCTCAATGATAACTCTTCTGGAATGATATTGTCTGTTCCAAGAGGAATGATACCATGTGCTTCTATGGTTCCGATGGGGAAGATTACTGTGTCTATTTTTTGGGGGACAAGTTTCTTGAAGTCGAGCCAGTTCATAAAATTAATTCTTCTTTCCATAAATACCTCCATAGGTTTGAAATGGAGAAGTATCCATTTATTTAGAACAGCATTCTTTTGCCTTTTTCACAGTTTGGTTATTGGACTATTTTTAGCTTTTGTCAAGAAAAATCTAAAGGGCTCTTAATTGGCTATTTCTATCCGAGAAATACAATGGCTGCTCCAAAAACAGCGAGGATTAGTGCAGTGACTTTGCGAGCCGTGATCGCTTCGTGGAGCATTATCGATGCAAAAATAAAGATAAATAAAGTGCTCGTCTGGTTGAGAGCAGATGCAATGGAAACATTGGCATATTTCATTCCGGCAAGCCAGATAAACATTGCCAGGTATGCTCCAAGAAAAGAACCGCTCAACATATAAATCCAGGATTTTTTTGAACTGAGGGAGGAGATTATTTTGCGACGCTGCGGATGTATTATGGTAATCACTATAAGAGTTGCTGCAGCCCCAAGAAGGCGAACTTCTGTTGCCCATAATAGTGGACTTCTGTTGAGTAAAGGTTTTATCATTACGATTCCAACCGCCATTGCAGCAGTTGCAATAACACCATAGAGGATTCCCCGGAGCAGATGTTTTCGTTCCAGTTGCCTGTTTTTCCTTACCTGAATAGTTGTCAGCACAGCAGCAATAACCATAATAGCACCTATGATTTGCAGGACAGTTAGTCTTTCACCAAGCCACAGCATTGAAAGGGCAATAATAAAAGGACTGTATAAAGATTCAACTATTGCTGAGAGACCTGCGCCCAGAAGGTTAAGGCTTTTGAAAAAGAGTGAGTCACCAATACCTATGCCAATAAAGCCGCTTAGTATGAGAAGAATATAATCCATTGCAGGGACAGGTCGAAATAAAGTTTCTTTGAAAATCAGCATCGTGGGAATGAAGAGGAGGCTTGCAAATGTGTTCTTGAAAAGATTCAATGCAAGTGGATGAACAGTTTCACCGCTTTTTTTGAATAAGACAACAGCAAGTGCCCAAACGATTGCCGTTAGCAGAGAAAGGGTTTCTCCAAAATAGGGGAAGGGAGTGTGCATCACAATGTGCTATTTGATGTAAACAATTTTCTTGCTTTGAATTTCCCCATTGCATCCAAGCCTTGCAATGTAGGTACCCTGCGGTAAAATATTTCCTTTATCGTCCTTGCCATTCCAGGTCACAAACGAGATGAGCGAAGAGGGATGAGGGATGAGTGAAAAAGACTTTACTAACCTACCGCTTGCATCATAGATTCTCAGTTGAGGAGTTGAAGAGTTGAAGAGTTGGAGAGTTGAGAGTTGAACTCCTGAACTCTTGAACTCTATGACTGTCTTTGTGGTGAATGGATTTGGTGAGATTGATTTAAATCCTGGAGATTTCTCCTGGTAAGATGTTTTAGGTTTTTCATTGACATCTGTTAGAGAAACTATGCAGGCTCCCCAACCAATGAATGACGGCTCAAGTAGTTGATTAATAACCGTTCCTGTGTAATCGAACTGGTAGATATATCCAAGGCTTCCATCTATTGCTTCAGCTGTCCAGAAATACTGACCATCGAACCATAATCCTCTGCAATCTGGACTGGGCGGTGTAAATTCATTTGATGTTACTTCAGTTATCGTAGGCCATCTAGATATATCCCAGCAGCGTATTTGATTCGTATCATTCAATGTCCAGTAGTAATTACCATCGTAAGCGGCTCCAAGCACATATTCGTCAAAACTTGCAGTTCCATCCTTATTTCCATTTATGTCATAGCGGTTAAGGTCCCATTCATCGACATAGAAGTATGTTCCATCGAAACAAATGTCGTAGAAATAGTAAAGGGATATATCGAATATAATTGTTTCGAAATTTCCCATGTACGGGTCGAACTTATAAAGCAGTGGACAGAATGCTTCTGCAACATATACTTCATTATTCACTGTCTCGAGACCAACAAGACGGCAATTTGCATAGTCATAGTGTTTGTATTCGCTTCCATTCATATGAAGTAAGTATATACGTGAATCAAAACTCTGGTGTGCGGTATAGACAAGAAAATCTTCTGCAAAAGATGGTATGACTGAGACAATGCAAGAAAGAATCAAAAATAATAGCGTAACTTTTTTCACATCAAATCCCCCATTCTAAAAATATGTTCTTAAACAAATCCCCACTAACGCACTAACACCAGTTTGCTTGTCTTATTAAATTCTTTGCTGCTAATCTTCAGCAAGTATGTCCCTCCGGGGAGCTTCTTACCGCTGTTGTCTTTGCCGTCCCAAATAAGAGCACCAGAGCACCGCTCACCAGTCACAAGATTACTGACCAATCTGCCACTCATATCATAAATACAGAGGGAAATTGGAAATTGGGAAATTGGGAAATTTCTATTTTCTATTTTTCCAGTTTCGGGGATTCTGTATCTTATTTCTACTTTACTTGTGAACGGATTGGGTGAAACGGTTAGTCTCAGGTCTTTAGAACCTTGTCTTGTGTCATTATCCGCTGCACTAACAGGGAATTCTCCTTCTTCGGTATAATTTAAGGCTCCGTTATTCCATCCTCCTATGACGTATACCTTGTTGGCAACGATACCAACTGCCACGGATTGTCTCGAATACTGCATAGAAGTCTCGAATGACCAGTTGTTGCTTGCAGGGTTATAAACTTCGATGGTTGCAAGGTAATTAGAAAGTGTGTATCCTCCCACTGCGTAGGGTTCTCCCGAGTAAGAGAAACTTCCCATTGCGTATCTACCGGTAATCATATTAGCCTTTGATGTCCAGTTATCTGTATATGGGTCATAGCATTGATTAACCGTTGTGACCTGGGTTCCAATGGATATACAGCCCCCATAAACGTAGATCGAATCATTTACTACTGCACACCCAGGTCCCATCCTTGCGGTCGGCATTCCTGCCTTTGACTGCCACGGAGTTCCACCTGCCGTATCAGCAGAGGGGTCATATGCCTCGGTTGTGTTAAAAATATGACTTTGCATATCCATACCACCAATCGCATAGATGTTATTTGCCACAACTGCAAGTCCATAACCATATCGGGGTGTGGGCATTGGTGTCATTGTCTGCCAGGTATCGCCTACAGGGTCATACTCCTCAACTGCATTGCTTGCAGTGGAACCAGCCCAACCACCAATTGCATAGATCTTTCCTCCTACAACTGCACAACTTATATGCGCTCGTGCAGTTGGCATACTTGCTCCAGTCGTCCAGGTATCAGTTGAAGGGTCATATATATAGTTGGTATTATAGCGATTTCCATTGGTATCACGTCCACCTATCACATAAATCGTATCATTGTTTACAGCACAGCCGCTCCCAGCGAGAGACTGGGGAATAGGTGTTTTTGCTGTCCAGGTAATCTGTCCCATAAGGGAAGATAATAGTATAACAGCCAATAAGTGCATTGCTCCTCCTTGATTATTTTTTTACATTATAGATTCTCATAATCAAAAGTCAAGGAAAAAAATCCGGACTCAATATTCCCGCAGAGCGTCTACAATCTTTATCTGACCTGCTCTCAGTGCAGGGATAACCCCGGCAATAACGCTTGCTATTATGCCGAGCAGGAATGCGCCTATGAATTGCGAAAAGTTCATCTTCCCTCGGATTACACTCGCATAGGGTATATTAATACTTGATAATGCTTCCTTGGGCAATGGAATTCCATAATGCACAAGAAAAATGCCAAGAAGGAATGCAGCAAACCAACCAATAAGTGCTCCCCAAAAGCCGGTCCAGAAGGATTCGATGAGGAAGATGGAAGCAATGCCTCCTCTTGAATAACCTATTGCGCGGAGGGTTCCAATCTCCTTTTTTCTTTCCCAGACATTCATAAACATTGTATTTACGATGCCGATAATGACCATTATTAGCAGAATAAAATTAAACATTTGCAGAAACCCCTGTTGTAAAGACATAATACTCTCAATTTCAGCGGCAAAATGTTTCCAGGAGAAAACATCGACATCAAAACCTGAGAGTTTTTGCTTCAGTTGTTCCTCAATGCGTGCTATCTCTTCCTGTTTCGTAATAGTAATTACAATTTCGGAAACACCATCTGTGTTCAGTAAAACCTGTGCAATATCAAGAGGAATGAAAACGGTATTCCGCTCAATCTGTGTAGAACCAACATTGTATATCCCTTTTACTTCGAGGTCTATTAAATTGTTAGCCTTGTCTTTTGTCTTAGCATAAAGGAAAACCATTGCTCCCTTTTCTAAGTTTAATAGGCGAGCGAGTTCACCGCCGATGAGGATTCCGTATTCACCCTTTTTTATATACTCACCCGTAACCGATGCAGCAGAGAAGACACTGACATTCTTCTCATTTTCCGTATCTATACCCTCTATAAGAACAGGAGCCCGTCTTGTTCCAACCGAGAGAATACCTGCGGTAATGAGTCTTTCACTCACACCGGAAATACCGTTAATTTCTCTTACCTTTTCTACAATACTTGCTCCATTGTGTATAAGGATATCGAGAGGCAACTTCATTGCTTCTTCATCGTAGCCTTTTCTTTCAATCTTGAAATGACCCAGGCCCATCCTTATAGAATTATCAACAATATCACTTTGAGAACCTGATATTATTATTTGCATAACAATCAACATTGCAACAACAGAGCCAATCGTAAGAAAATTTACGACACTTCGCCTCTTATGTCTTGTCAGGTTGCGGAATGCGAATTTGAATTTTCCCATTTATTTCCTCAAGGCGTCACAGGGTTTCATTTTTACTCCAAGAATTACGGGGTATGCTGCAGCAAGAACCGCCCAGATTACTACAAAAAATATATTCCCAGCCCATTTATAATAGATTATTTCTGGATATAATGTGTTACTAAGAAAGTCCATAGCCTCTGAGATTTGACCAAAGTATATCCCCTTAATGGATAGCCAGCCAACAAGTATTCCCGCAAGCAGGGAGCCTAATAATCCCACAAAAACCGATATGATTATTACCTCGCCGAGAATCATAACAATCGTCTCTCCTCTTCCTGCTCCGATAGCTCTCAATGTTCCAATCTCCCTTTTTCTTTCGAAAACACTTGTGAGGACTGTGTTCACAATAATTCCTGCTGTAACAATTAAGATAATTGCATTGAAAATCCAGAGTTTAATATTGCTAATTCTAATGAGTGTATCAATATTTTCAGTCCTTTTTCTGTAAGATTGCACCTTTATATTGGGAAACTCCTTCTGTATTTTACTGGCAAGGAAATCAGCATTCTTGTGGTCAGTGAAATTTACCTTTATTTTTGTCACCTCATCTGCATTCCAGGCAAGAAGCTGCTGAGCTGTTTCAATATCAATATAGAGCATTTTTTCATTTTCCGTTCTGTTTTTAGAATCATATATGCCAACGATACAAACTTCTCCTGCACCAATTCCTCCATACCTGTCCTGAGTGAGTATAACGACCGTATCACCCTCAGCAATATGAAGAAGCTCTGCAGTAACTTTGCCTATCATTGCCTGACCCTTTGCTTGGATTGCTCTACCGTATATTAGTCTTGGAACAAGATTGCGAATGGTCGGAGCATCTGTCTTTAATCCTTTGGCAAAAACATCCAGATTGAAAGTGTCTTTACTCATCTGAGCTGGGAATTCAATAGATGATTCTATCGAGGCACCTTTTTTGTTTTTGCGGGTAAAACCAATAATTTTGCTGTAATGAGAAACGGAATGCAAACTTGGAGTGAAAAGATCTATACCATCCTTGGGAGTTATTAAAACAACACCCTCTTTATTTAGAAAGGACTTGAGCATTGCTTTTTTAAAGCCCTCTGTAAATGCATCGAGGAACTGGAGTGCAAATATAGAGACAAGAACACCAAGCCCTATAGCAATGCTTCTTCGCTTATATCTTAGTGCGTTACGAACTGCTATTTTTAAGAGAATCATATTCTATTCTACCATCCACAAGGCTGAGCCTTCTTTTTGCAAGTTTTACTATCCTTTCATCATGCGTCGAGAACACAAATGTAATCCCTTTTTGCTCATTCAATCTTCCTACGAGTTCTACAATCTGAAAACTTGTTTCGGTATCAAGGTTGGCGGTGGGTTCATCGGCAAGAATAATGTCAGGGTCACCGACAAGAGCACGCGCAACTGCCACACGTTGTCTTTCGCCCCCTGACAGTTGGTCGGGTTTGTGATGCAATACATCGCTGAGTCCGACTGCCTCCATTATGCTGTGTGATAAATTCCTTTTCCGAGTTCCCTTTATTCCCTTGAGAATGAGAGGAATTTCTACATTCTCTATTGCGGTAAGAACAGGGATAAGATTAAAGGATTGAAATATAAACCCTATGCGGTTTCTCCTTATCCTTGTTGCATAGCTGTCTCTTATGAGACTTACATCCTTATCTTCAAAGAAGACTTTTCCGTCGGTTGCCAGGTCAAGGAGTCCCATAATGTTAAGAAGCGTTGTCTTTCCGCTCCCGGAGGGTCCAACGATAACAGTAAATTCTCCTTCTCTAACATCTAATGATACGCCTCTCAATGCCTTTACCGTTGTTTTGCCAAGAGGATAGAATCTTGTTACATTTTTCATACTGATTAGCATTTTTGCTCCTATTCCTTTAGTCCAGCGAACGAAACTAAGAAATCCCTCGACCCTGAGCTCGGGACCGAAGGGTTAGAAATTGCGAAATTCAAAGACAAGAAAGCAATTTCAATAGTAATACCGCATCTCCAGTCCAAGTATATATGCATACGGAAGCTGATTAAATTCACCGCCTTTTAAGATTTTTATCCCCGTTCCGGTAAGCGTTATATCCCGAAAGCCACTGTATGAAACAATTAATCCGGCAAGACCTCCTCCCCAGACCGGATTAAAGACAGAATAAAGACCTGTCGAAAACCATCTTTCTCTGCCGACCTGTGTGAAAGCATAGATATAATGTTTGCCTGTATAGCCCAACGGATACATCACTTCGGGAATTATATTTTTCCATTCTGCCATCCCCTCATACTGGTAAAAATATTCGACATCAATCATCCCTGCTGCTCCAAGCATTCTGTTAAAACCAAATAGAAATTGGGGTTTAAGAGAATCAAGTGCTGGTTTAACCGTTGCTTCTGAATAAAAAACAAAATTCAGGAAATCTTTCCTGACACCAATGGAGATAGGAAGCTCATCGTCAACCCTGACAAGCGAAAGGAAAGCCTCATAGGAACCAAAGAAAAGATTCAACCTTGAACCAATGCGCAGGTTATTTCTTCTTATTCTTATAGAATCTTGAGGTAAAGCCACCACGAATTCCTGTATAATATTTGAATTCCACTCGTAGCTAACGCTGGTTGAAAGAACCCCAGCCCTTGTCCTTTCGTAGTCCAGTACAGAGTAGTGAGAATTGAAAATATCGGCAGGACTGTAAAACATACCGAATCCCCAATTCACCCTCTCCTTTCCGATGGAAAAACTCACAGGATAGGGCGTAACATATAAGACAACCCGGTCAAATGAATACATTAGAGATTCTGCAGGAACAGTATAACTTGTTCTAAATTCCTGGGTAAAAGATAAAATGCCTTGCTCTTCGCTCATATTTATGTATCCGCTGCCGAAACCGCTAAAGTCATTCGGTATATATCCGGTTCCGCATCCTGCGTAGCCTTGAAAGGAGAAAGACTGAAAAAGACTAAGAAACAACACTATCACTTTTTAAGATTGAGTGGGTTAAAAAGCCTGTCAGGTATATTGAATTTCTTTTTTAGAGATTCAATGAAAACTTCCGTATAACTCGATTCAGTAAGAAGGTTTTCCATTTTCATATAGGAAGGATACTTCTCTGTGCCGAAGGTTTTTACACTATCAAGGGTCATACTTCGAAAAAGTTTTCCGCTTAAGGTGTAGTAGCGGATCTTTCTTGGAACAAAGTCCTTTCCATTGACTTCTACTTCAATTCTTTTGTATGGAACTGTTGGATTTTTCGCTTCAAGATATAGAAGAAATCCGGCTTCGGTTGAATCATATTTAACTGGTTTGTAATCCTCTGCGAAATGTGATTGCATCATATCTTTATTCGACAGGTCTGTGCCCATAAAGTTATCCTTTGGAGATAGTCTGATGGTTTGACTCATTCCCGGCACATACATCCAGAGATTGTTCTCTACAAGAAGGAATTTTCTTCCTTTTTCCCTTGCAGGATAGGTAAATTCAAGCAGTGAACCCTTGTCCTTCTTAACAAGTGCCTTGATGTGATATTCGATATTTCTATCAGGTGGAATATGGTTATTTATCTTGAAGGTCACCTCATAAGTATTTGGCATCCTTGCACTGTCTATTTTCTCCAGTAACGCTTCTGGTGTAAGAACACTTAGGAGATTAAGAAGTATCAATTCAAAAATCAGCATTAAAAGGCTCCTTTCATATCCCTATAATTCCAGCCTTCTATTTACCATCTTTATTCAAAACCTATGAACCATTTGTTCTTGGTTTTTGCCGGATGAAGTCTAAGCCAGAGGTCGTCTGGTAGATAAACATTGACACCGCAGAACTGGCAGGGAACGAGTCTATCCGTTCCATCGACAGTCAGAGCAGCTCCGCATTTCGGACAGGAGAAAACGATGGGTCCAGAGACTGCAGGAGGTTCTTTTTCTGTGCGGGCTTGCAATTCGGCATTGACAAGTAATTTGATGGATGGAAAGATTTCACCTAACCAGGGAGGACAGGTTACTATTTCTGTTTTATGCTGACATTTAGGGCATACATAAGTGAATGATTCGGTAACATTCTTATCAATCTCTATTGGTGTGCCGCATTTCTTACATTCTGGTTGCAGATTGGCATAAGTAAGCAATGTATTGAACATCCCAAAGATAGTAGAGTTATGACCTTCACCTTCCTTCAATTCTCTTCTTACTTCTTTCAAGATATCTTCCAGGATTCCTTTCCAGAACTTGTGAGGTATGGAAATGTCATTTTGGCACCGGTCACAGTGCGCTACTTCCATTGGTCCATTGAGCATCACAGGGCTGTCACATTTCGGGCATTTGATACTGCATTTTACCATTGCATAAAGCATCTACCAACCACTCCTTTTATAAGGGACACATCCCATTTTTGAAAGCCTTGATTTTACATCATTCTACTATATAGTTTCATTTTACACAGTTTTCTGGAATTGTCAACACCTTTTTGCAATGCATATCCACAGACTCCTGAGAAACTGTTTTTTGCCATTTTGGATACCTCTGTATCCAAAATGGCGCATTTTTCGATAACACAGTAGCCAAATGAGACTATGCTTTTTTTTCTAAAAACATTAGCTAATAAATCTCACTTGAAATGGGATATAAATTTTAAAACTGCCAGATGTGTAGTCTCATCCTTAAGATTTTCATAGATTCATCCCCAGAACATGATATGTGAGGGTTTGTCCTGTATATGCTTTCCAAAACGAGCGGCTTGTCTTGAATAGCACTTGAAAGCCCATTTTGACGAAGAAATTCTTTGCCTTCTCTGACATTGTCGAACATTGAATACCAGGAATTGCACTGTCCCGCAAATACTTGAAAAAGGTGTTGAGTAAATCGGAGCCAATGCGTAATCCTCTGAAATTTCTATCAATATTAATGTGAAAGGTTGCAGGATATTCTTTTGCATAATTGGGTGTGGTCAGTTCACCTTTCAGAAAACTTGCTGAACAATACATAAGAAATTCTTGCACCTTCTTACTGTATAAAGTTCCCCTATCAATTGCCTTTATGCCTAATCGTGGAACAATTTTTGATGTGAAGATTTGGTTCATCTTCGGAATATTTTTCGTGCCGTATATGTATCCAATAACCTTGTTCTTAAACACTGCCACGAAACAGGATTTCGGTTCATAGTCAGTGAAGTATAATGAAAGGGTGTCACAGAATATCTCTTCATCATCGAAAAAGATACTGGCGGGTTTCCCCAAGAAAGCAGTGTTGAAGGTAATCCACCTAATTGCCTCTCTATCAGAGTCTATAAATCTTCTTATTGTAATATCGCATTTCTTGATCAATGCTTATGTCTTTGATTTGTTGAGTTTTGCCCGAAATAGGGCTTTGTTCATTTTTTCAAAATTGATGGTAGGTTTCTTAGCGTATCCTCAAAAGGTAGAATACTTATGGACTCTTCTCTCATAGGTCGGTTTCCTCCATAGATGAAGTATGCCTTTGCCATAGGGTAATCTCTTAAAAATAAACGTAGACCGCGCAACATTGACCTCTTCATTTTCCCGGTGCGCTTCACCTCGAATGCCTTAATTCCTTTATGTCCATACATTATGAGACCCACTTCCTCATTGTTTGATGTCCTCCAGTATGATACATCATAACCCAGGTCTAATGCATCATTAATTGCCAGTAGTTCCTGGAAAAAGAGCGTTTCATACGCAATGCCCTCCACTTGTTCGGGCATATCAAGGGGTCCCATTGGACGCAAGGTTCTATATACACCTACATCAAAAAAATAGAATTTTGGGTGAGCTGCAAGACGTCGCTTGGCTCTTTTTGTAAAGACCGGTATTCTATAAGCAATCAATAAATCCTCAAGAATAGTAAAATAGTTTTCAACCACTTTTCTTTCAACCGCACATTCCCGCGCAACAGAGGATATATTGAGCATAGCACCTTGCGAGAAACTTGCTGACTCGAGGAAGCGAGAAAATGCGCTCAGGTTGCGAGTTATTGCTTCCTGCCGAACTTCTTCTTCCAGAAAAGTTTTTACATAGCTTTCAAGATATTTTTTCGGTTCTGGCTCGGTATAGGCACATGGTAGGTGACCATATTTTAGCGAATGTTCCAAATCAAAATCATTACCCAACTCAACAGCGGTAAGAGGGTGAAGGGAATAGGTTAAGGCACGTCCTCCCAGTAAATTGATTCCTCTTCGTCGCAATTTCCTTGCACTTGAACCCGTTAGCACGAATTTGTATTTATGTTTTTCTATTAACCTGTGAATTTCATTCAGGAGCTCAGGAATTCGTTGCACTTCATCTATTATTACCCAGTTTCGGAAATCTTTTGGAATGAAATTCTCAAGGCGCTGCGGATTAGCTAAGAGGTCATTAAAAAGCTCTGCTTCCAGTAGGTCTATATAGACTGCTTTCGGAAAGGTTTTCTTAACCCATGTTGTTTTACCCGTGCTTCGAGGGCCAAATAAGAAAAAACTTTTTTTCGGTGGCTTTATCAATCTGGAATACATAATTCCATTTTACATAGTTTTTTGGAATTGTCAAGTCCTTTTTGCATAAAGATAAAAAAACTTGGTTGGTTTCCCCGCTTTCCCAGACATATGATGCCTACCCCGGTTTCAAAATCGAACAATCGAGCATTGTCAGACTTGCTTCTAATCAGAACAATGACGGAGTTGGAGGGAGGTTGTGTGAGGAGTAACTCCCAACGCCTGCTCCCCTCCGAGTAATTTGCAGCCGTGAGTCTTTTGAAGTTATCTTCGCAGATTCCTTCCTGCACGAAAGCGTAATACCAACCACCATCACAATCCACAAAAGAGCTAATTTTCTACAATGGTTCATTTCACTTTGGAGTTTCGGGAGCCTGAGCGAAGAGGGAAGAGAAAAGGAGCAGGACCATCCCCAGCAACAATACTATCATTCGGTATTTCATTTTAACTCGACAGAGAGTAGCATAAGGTATGATAAATGTCAAATAATTTTTCGTAATTTCACACACGCTGTCATATACCATACGGTATATAACACCCCTAAACCATGTGGTGTAGGGCAAGCCCTCTTTTTAGAGGGGATTATAATTTCCCCAAAACGCTAATCAATACAGAAAACTAGTTTTCCCTTATTTTTTTAAGTACTTGCACTAACTGGAACTCTATTCACTTCAAGAACTAGCCGATTTAATTCTTCTCCTATTTGTTTACTCGCATTAAGAACTTCTATTCCAGCGAGCTTCCCATCAGGATCATAGTTACCTATAACATCCTCACTAAAAGAGTGCGCTGCAGCTGTTCCAGGTTTTAAAGGACGAAACTCGATATATAATGCATCTACCTCTGGGTCATAGAAAATCTTCATTTTTTACCTCCTCATTAGAATAATAAATCTTTACTGTAATTACCACAATCTTTTTAGTCTCTTCAATAAATATAACCTCAACATCTTTTAATTTATATTTCTTTCCGGTAATAGGAGAAGATTTATTAAAAAAGAACTGAAGTTTCGCCTGTTTCCTTTTTAATTTTGCTATTTGCCTTTTTCCTTTTCTAATAACATTAATTACTTCGCTATTTTTAGCACCCCTAAGTTTCATTTGTAAAAGAGAGTGCTGTGAAAAAACTATTGGTTTCAATTCTCTTTTCATTTTTTTCAGTATACACTATTTAATAATTTTGTCAAGAATTTATAAAAGGTGTTGGTGTCAAATCTTCCGGGTATTTTCCCCTGTTGGTTTTCTCTTTTAACTTCACTATTTTATTTAAGAATCACACCCCACTCGGTAACAACAAACCCGTTTCGCTTGAAGGTAAAAACAGTTGGTGCTTCCAGCGATACAAGACTTTCACTTGACTCTATTAAAAACCATACTCTGAGGACTGCATCAGGGTGAGGGTATATTCTTAGTGGACAAACCTTGTCTACTTCTTCATTCACTAAAGGATAGATTACATAGTAAGGAGAACTGGGCAAGTGGTCATTCCAGTATAAGACAAAATCATTTGACTCTCTCCTGTTGAAACCATAAGAAGAAAGAATGGAGAAGAAAAACGATACTATTTTATCTTTCTTTATGCACCACCCTCTGTTCTTTACACCAATTTTATTTATCTTCGCTTCATAGAATAGATACCCTTGAGTATTTTTGATTGTTCCATTTTGAGAAGCAAAAACAATCCAACCATTTTCATACGGAGGCTCAGATACTGTAAGTCTACCATCAGGATTAAGCATAACCGTAACACTGCATGGAACCTCTGGGTAAAGGTATATATTGGGTTTCCTAACCTGGATATTCGAACAGGTTTTCATTGTCCAGTAATTTCCTGATTTTGCAGGAAGATTTCCGAAAGCGATTCCCAGTCCGGCATTCAATGTAATAGGTCCGCAGATTGCTTCCGAGTTTAAGGAAAGGAAAACAAAAGGATTGAAATATTTCTGCTTATATCCAATTTTTGAAGTAAAGCCCATACTAATATATGAAGTATCAAGAGTATTGCAATAAGGTATAGAATACGAGCTAAATTCCTTCCTTAACTGAATGTCAAACGCAAACTCTAAGTTTCTCATATAGTGATGAGCCGTTATTCCAGCATAGAGAGATTGAAATAACATTTCATGCCAATAATCCGCACTACTTTCTTTCTTGCTTGAAATTGGCAAAAAATATCCAATATAGCCTGTAAAATTGTCTAATTTTACGCCCGCAGATGTGTTGAGATAGGGAAGAAATTTCATTTCTTTGTATAAGGGCATCCCGAAAGACAGATCAGCCCAGAGATGCTTTTCTTCAAATGTTGAACCCAAAGAAAAAGCACCTACTCCCTTTTCCAAAATCGTATAATCATACTCGTATCCAATAGTATCCACACAGTTATACTTCAAGAAACTTTTCTGTATCTGGACATATGGAAAAAAGTGGAATGAAAACAAACTCAATGTAAGGAAATAGACAAACACAGTTACCTCCTTGCTCCTCGCCTGTCGAGGGAGGGACGAATATGATTACCTGATTTTGACGATTTTCTTGGTGTCGGTGTACTCCCCAGTCTTGAGTTTCAGAAAGTAAACGCCGGGTTTAACTTGCCTTCCCATTCCATCCTTCCCGTCCCAAGTTACAGATGAGATGAGCGAAGAGGGAGGAGGGAAGAGTGAAAAGGACTTTACTAACCGTCCACTCACATTGTAGATGTTGAAGGTAATAGGTGTTAGGTGATAGGTGTTGGTTTTTTCCCTGACACCCGACACCTGCCCTTCGGTCCCGAGGACCTCAGGATCGAGGGAAAACCTAATCTCTATTCTTCTGGTGAAGGGATTGGGATAAGTAGTAAGTCTCAAGTCTCTGGTCTTCTGTCTCTGGTCTTTCTCTGTCTCTTCAATACCTACAAGCCTTCCATACTGTCTTAATGCAGGATCTCCATAAAGATTGTAATGGTAGGCAGGAAGCCAGAAACCCGTTGCATCCATAAAATCATTTCTCGCTATATCATAAGAGTTTCCAATGACACCGCCACTCAATGTTGTATCCTTCATAAGTCTTTCAAAGAGATGATAAGGCATTCCGCCTGGGTCTGCAAAAGTCATCCAGGAGATCCTTGTGCTTGCAACGATATCGGAAGCGCCATAGTGCAGGAGTTGAGCTGCAAGGCTGTTTACCTCAGGTTTAGCGCAGAGACACGACCTCAAGAAACATGTAGCAGGATGATTGTTATCCAACTGATAGACATCTGTTATGTAAAGGGAAGTAGGCCACTGGATTTCGTTACTCTCCGGAACATTGTCTCCGTCATCCCAAGCCCAAACTTTTCTTGCATAAACACTGGTATTACCATGATGGCATTCATACATAATCCCTTTGTTCTGCCAATAAGCAATCATATTGCTCTGGGTTAGGGAGTCTGTGCAGGAATATGGACAGGGACTAAGACCACCTTTTTCGTATAGGTAGGTTGCATTTGACCTGGCAAGCACTCCGTCATTCATCAGTTGTTCCATATAGTCTGCTCCATCATTCCTTGTGTTACCTTGATGATCTTCGTTTGCGTAGTAGTATACCGCACCTGCAAGGAGGGAAGCGGTTTTGTAAGAAAGGTCTGTATTACTGTCAAATGCTATCATCTTCTTGCATATGTCCTGTATTGTAGATTGCTCACTGAAAGGGATTCTTCCTAAATGCACATCTGCATGGTAATCAGGGTCATCATCTCCGTTTGGCTGCACATTTGCATCGTAAACTTCACCATAGAAATTATCCCTGTCGCTATTCCAGGATAGACTATCGGGATCAGTCAATTCTGCATAATACAAATCACTTGGAATAGGCGAGATGTTAATGTCATTCCATGGACTGTCCGGGTCATTGTTGAACGGAACGAGCTGACGCCAGGGCATGTCTGTAAACGAGCCAACGAGTAAAACATATTCGATGTCCGCAAGGTTATTCCTCAGATAGTTTCTTATTTTTTGGACGATCTCGACGCCAGAAACATTAGCGTCAATGTATTCTTTTGTAATAACTTGAACGTTATATCCCTGACTTTGCCTATACGAAACAAGTGTATCAACTGAGTTTGTCAATGAGGAGGGGATTATTATATAGTAACCATTTGCTCGTCTGGGCGTATCGGTATGATACCATAATTTTGTATCCTCCCAGTTGTATATTTCCTGTTTTGCGATTCCATCGAATGTAATGTCATCTTTCAGATTTTTCGAACACCGTGCTCTCTCAGTACTTTCTTCAGGCATACCGTAATGTATTGTTATAGTGATATTTGGAGCATAATAGAGTTTTTGAGAACTGGGGTTGTATGCAAAATGATAGCAGGCAATATCAAGGGTTGTGTATTTTCTCAAACCACCCTCTGATAAGAGTCTGCCATAGGTTGCAGGATATAATTTATTTGAAGCATAAAAAGTGTTTTTGCTTCTTTCATATATTCCTTGAATTTCTCTGACTGCGTTCTCATTCGTCATTGGCAAAGGAGGTTTGGCTGGTTCTATTGAGCACTTACCTATAAGGGTTCTTGATGCAGAAAAGTCAACCGATTCAACTATGGCACCTGCTGGGACAGCAACTGTAACTTTCCTGCAGGGTATATTGGGTGCGCCAATGGTGTTGATGTAGGAAGCGTTGTGGACAACAAGTTTATTCCCCTCCATATTGTATACCGGTGCCGGAACATTTACGGTTAATGTGTTGGTCCAGCCAAAACTGCACAAAAGAAAAATCTGTAGAAAATTCATAATTGACCTCCTAGTATACTATTCATTATACTTTATCGAATCATAATATATTTCGTTGTGTATGTCAAGGATTAGAATTCAGAATTCAAAACGGAGCCCTGTCATTCTAAGTAAACGATCAAAACGATACTAACGTTCTCAACGACCTATACGAAATTACCAATTACTTAATTACAAAATTACCTAAGTTTTCCTCTGGATAATACCATAGCTATGAGCTTGTTTTTGGCTTACCAAATTGCCTTGACTTTTGGTTGTTTCCAATATAGACTGCGAATAGTTCTTTGCAGGAAACCGCAGATAGACGCAGATTTACGCAAATGTTAAAATTTGTCAAAAATTCTGTGGTGCTTCAAAAATTCCCTGCAAAGAATGAATGTCGAACAATGTAGGGAAATTTGAAGATATAGTCTGAAAGTGATGGTGAGATGGTTCAGAAGAAAATTGAAAAAAAGGAACCGCTAAAGGGATTTGTATATGCGTTGGTAGGTGCAATTCTCGTTTCTACGAACTTTATCACAGCCAAATATGCACTGACTGGGTTCAATCCAGAAACATTTAGTTTAGTCTGGACAGGTGCTGCAGCTTTTTATGCGCTGATAATTGTGTTCATCACCGGTCATAGAAAAGAATTGGCACTTCCTGTGAGTGCTATAGGAAATGTGATTATACTTGGCATTGCCACTGGTGTGGGCATGCTGCTTGGCTGGGCTGGACTTGCACGGCTCGACCCATCTTTTGCAGCTTTTATATGGAGATTCGCTCCTGTGCTGACGATTTTGCTGAGTGCCCTTTTTTTAAGGGAAAGATTGGGGATAATAGAAATATTTCCTATTGCAATTATGGTTTTCGGTGGGTCTTTGAGTGCCTTTGGTAGATGGAATATTGTCGGGATTGGAACAATCCTTACAATCCTTGCCTGTTTTGCAGCATCTTTGCAGATGTTAATTGCAAAAAACAAAGTGAAAGAAATACATCCTAATATCCTTGTTTTTTACAGGGTGGGCATTGCTTTCGTTGTAATTGCGCTGTGGACTTTTTTTACGGGAAAAGCAAGTTTTAATGTCACCCCGTCCTACTGGTTGATTACATTTCTGGGCGCTCTGCTTGGTCCCTGCGTAAGTTTCCTTTTCACTTTTCGCTCATATCGGTACTGGGAGCTGTCCCGCTCAAGCATAGTCCTTACGGCACAACCTCTATTTGTTCTGCCATTGGCATACATTTTCTTTCACAAAATACCAGCGGGAAAGGAACTGCTTGGAGGTCTAATTATTCTTGGCGGCGCATTTTGGTTAGCATGGATACATTTTTCAAGGAAGCAAAAAACTGTATTTTATTGATTTGAAATGGAGGAAATGTGAAAAACCTTACCCTTGACGAAATTATTAGAAAAAGAAGAAGTATAAGAGCATATGAAAAAAAGCCTGTGTCCAGTGAGACTTTGAGACTGATTATCGAAGGCGCAAGGTTTGCTCCATCAGCACGCAATGCTCAACCCTGGAGATTTGTCGCTGTTACAGACAAACAAAAAGTTAGTATGATATTTGCCAAAGCGTTAGGTGGGATTGTTTCAAACTCGTGGGCAGAGACGGCTCCTGCTTTTGTAGTAGCCTGTGCGGAAAAGTCGTTATTGGTGCACATACTTGCAGCCGGAGTGAAACGGATTCCATATTACTATCTAGATATGGGTGCTGCTATTGAGCATATTTTGCTTAAGGCTGCAGAGTTAGGTTTAGGCACCTGCTGGATTGGTTGGTTCAATGAAAAAGCAATAAGGAATATACTTCGAATTCCAAGAAGTATTGAAATTGTTTCTCTTATAGCCATTGGTTATCCATCTCAGCATATAGAACAACAGCCGAGAGTGCAATTGAAGCTTGATGAAGTTCTTTTCTGGAATCAGTATGGGAAAAAATAGGGATATATGCAAAAAAGCAGCCTGTCTCGACAGACTCACACAATGAAGTATCAAGTTTTGAGTAAGAATATCCATAATGGAATATACAGTAATTCGATACCCTCTCTTTTCTTGAAGCTCAACAAATCCTTTGTCACAATTAAGCCTTTATTCACTTTGTAATTTTTGCAAAATTTAGTAACCGAATTAAGTTCCCTATCAGTAATTTTGTTCTTGTATTTCACTTCCACCGGGATATTCTCATTTGTTACCAAATCAATTTCATAGTTACGCAAACGCCAGAAAAATTGCGTATCCGTATTTGCAACCACGAGATTCTCCATTACTTTACCAAGAAATTGAGGTTCCATAAATCTCGCAGATTGGAGCCCATAGATAAAGTTAGTTGACCCCAAGTATACCTTTTTCAACTTCCTTTCTGATATGAAACGAATTTTACTGAAGTTATAGAGTGACTTAACCAGAAACGAATATTTTAGATGTGAGATATAATCAGCGATTAAACGTTTGTCTTTTCCAAGAATTCTCGAAAAATTTGCATAGTCCAGAAGAAAACCTGGATTCGAAGCAATTAGTTCCAAAATTATCTTAAATAACTGGGGTTCTCTTAGCCTAAAATTGGTTGCAAGGTCGACAAATGCAATCCTTTCAATAATTGATGATGAATAACGTTTTATCTTGTCCTCGTCTGTTTCCTCCATCAGTTCTATAAATCCACCCTTCTTCGTATATTCAATAAGATAAGGCGCTATTCTATCCCTTCCAAGGTAAATCTCCTTTAGCTTTTTATAATCCCAGGACTCTTGCAATTTTATTTTTTCTCCCTTCAGTTCCAAAAACTCACGAAAGGGAAGAAGAGGCAGTATAAATTCATAAATTCTTCCCGCAAGACTCTCAACTGCCATTTTCTGAATGGTAATACTGGCTGAGCCCGACACAATAAATTTGACATTTGGGTACAGATCATAAAAAATCTTGAGTTGGTTTTCCCAGTTCTCCAATTTTTGAATTTCGTCAAGGAAAATGTAGATTTTCTTTTCTTTGGCAAGGTCTTTAGAAATTATTAAATCTGAGTAAGTTTTTAACAACTCTTCAAGAGTAGAAATCCTTTCATCAAAAGAGAAATAGAAAATATGCTTCCGGGAGAAACTTTTTCTAAGAAGCGAGTCTATTAATTGATACATTAAGGTAGTTTTTCCAGTTCTCCTTAATCCATATATAACAAGGATTTGCCTGGTATTTAGATACCTGGTTAACTGATAAAAGAGTTTCCTCTTATAAGGCATCAGGTAGATGCTATCAACGCTTCCCGTATCCCACCAACGGTTAAATGTAATTAAATTCAACATACAATGACACTATAATGTAATTGACTGTTTTTGTCAAGAAAAAAATGCAAAGTTAGGTATAGAAATACTTTTCAATACTTAGCACCATTTCCTCTTGACTTTCATTTGTGGGGGTGGTATAGGAGAAGAAGGCGCCTGTAGCTCAACGGATAGAGCGTCGGACTTCGAATCCGCAGGTTGCGCGTTCGAATCGCGCCAGGCGCGCCAGATAAGACCGAGAAGAGAGATGAGAGAGGAGTGCATCGGAGAAACAGCGAGACGGTGAAACCATTTCGGATTGCGAATTGCGGATTTCGGATTGAACACCATATCACCAATAACTAATGACCGATGACCAGAATCAGAGCGAGGAGCGAAACGGAGTGTCGGTGAAACGGGTTCAGCATGACAGGAAAAGAAGCAAGAACTAATGATAAATTTATGAGATTGCTTCGGCAGAAATTATGCACAAAGACTCGCAATGACAACTTTTGAGATTCTTCCGGGGTTAATATGGAACAGCTTACTCTGAATGACACGAAAGGACAGGCTCTGTGTCTCTGTGGTGAAATGCATACGGAAGTTACGAAATTGCGAAAATCTGGGAGCGGAATATTTGAATTGGTTGAATTTGTTTGATTTGTTGGATTGGTTTGAATCTGAGATGATGATGTTAGGTTATAGGTGACAGGTTTCAGGTGTTAGGGGAATAGAGAAAAATCTGTGTTAATCTTGTGTGAATCTGTGGTAAAAAAGGTTTGGTGGGGTGGTTGGGAAACCCGGAATTGATTCTAACCGTGCAGTAACCGTGGCGAGAATTTTTGCTGGGTGGAACTATATTATTCTGTCTTCGGCGTTTTCTTTGTAAAGTTCAGTACCTTCCAGGAACGATTTTGTATAGAATATAAACTCCTCGATTGAAGGGAGTGCCTTGATGACGGCATTTGTATCAATTTTCTGAGCCCTGGACATTGTGAGCATCTGTTTTAGATAAGGGACTGCACTGCTGGGAATTATTTTTGTTTCTCCGAGTTTCACAAAAACATCCCTTGCATTAACGGGTGCTTCTAGCAGAATATCATTAAGAACTTTACCCTCATTCATAGAAATAATATCTTTGCCAATATCCGTTGTTACGAAAGATATTCCAGAAATCAAATATTTCACTCGATTTAAGTAATTATCACTGAGATTTTCCAGAGCCCTTTTTGATGCTTTCTTTAACTCCGATAATTTTTCAGAAAGGCTGGTTAATCTATCCAATAAAACTTGTTTATTCATTTCCAATCATCCCAAATTACCAAGAAATAAGATTGTGCAGTATATGCAAAGGACTAAACTTTGTCAAGAGAAAAGTTAAGAAAATCGAAAATAAAAGAGTTATGATAATGAAGGTAGTTTTTTCACTCTTAAAAGCTTTCCTGAAATTCGGTTTTACTTTACTCTTGTTTTTATAGTACCGAAAGTTAATGGAAAAAGAAGGAACATTTTGCACATAGTTCCTGTGTTCATTACCAAAAGTTTTGCTGAGAAATTGCTCTTCAAATTTTATTATAAAAGAATACTGAAGAGCAAAGAGAAGTATGTAGGCGATAATATACCAGGGGAAAAGAGAATTTGCTGAAATGACAACACCTAAGGAGATAAAAAAGTTTCCAACATATATAGGGTTTCTAACATAACTATATGGACCATTAGTTACGAGTATCTTTGACTGCACATTTTTGGAGCGCGTAGTTAACCCCGTGTATCCAATACTTATGAGTCTAATTATTTCGCCAAAAAAAGTGAGAATGAAACCATAGATTACGGATAGTAAAGTCGGCTGCGAAAAGAAGAGCAGGATGATGATTATTGGGACGGGTGTTAGACTTCTGTATCGGTAGAGAAATTTGCCGATTTTCACTTTATAATGTTGAGTGGGAGATTTTTTGATATTTGGTTATTTATGCTCATTCAGCCTTTGCTCTATTACATCTTTCCTGTCAATTATTCTTCGAACTATTTTGTATGCGACTGAAAGAGCATTCTTGGCTTCAACCGCAGTTACCTTCGGAGCCGTTCCATTTTTGATACATTCAATAAATGATTTCAATTCCAACTTCAAAGGTTCTGCATCGGTAACTTTAATTTCTTCTCTTGAGATAAATGGAGTTTCATCCTTGAATTCTCTTTTGTAGTATTCCACCGAATGGTTAAGATAGTCAATAGATATATAGGAGTCTGCCTGGAAAAATCGGATCTTACGCATCTTTTCCTTGGATACTCTCGAAGTAGTAAAATTTGCAATAGTTCCATTCTCAAATTCTATTCTTGCATTTGCAATATCAAATTCTCTGCTGAGGACTGGAACTCCCACAGCATCAATTTTCTTAATCTCACTGTTAACGGATGAGAGGACTATGTCAATATCGTGAACCATAAGGTCGTAAATAACCGGGACGTCGACACCTCTATTCTTGAATGGTGCAAGTCTGTGTGATTCGATAAAAAGTGGTGTTTTTATGAACGGCAGGGAAGCGATTATTGCAGGATTGAATCTTTCAATGTGACCAATCTGGAATACCAAATTTTCCTTCTCTGCGATGTTGATGAGCTTTTCTGCTTGCGAGATTTTCTCTGCAATGGGTTTTTCCAAAAGCAAGTGTTTTTTATTGAGAAGGACATCTTTTGCCACATCATAATGAAATGGTGTAGGAACTGCAACACTCACTGCATCAACTGCCTTGAGTAGTTTTATTTTATCTTTGTAGTAGTTCGTTTCATATTTTTTCGCTATCTCTTCACCCTGGGTGACGGAAGTGTCACATACTCCAACCAATTTTACATCAGGAAGATTTTTGTATATTCTTGCATGGTGCTGTCCGAGATAGCCAACACCGATAACTCCAACAGACAGTTTAGACACAGTTTACTCTTTTCATTTCCCTACACTTTCTCTGTTGAAAATTCCTTCTTTGTCTTTTCGAATATAATCTTATTATCTTCTCGACCGACGAGTATTGTGTCACCTCTTTTGTATTTCTCAGTGAGGATTTCCTCGGCAAGTGGGTCTTCAAGCAGTCTTTGAATTGCTCGTCGGAGTGGTCTTGCGCCAAAATCGGGATCAAAACCTTCCTCTACGAGGAGTTCTTTCGCCTTATCTCTGAGTTCAATGTCAAACCCTCTTTCCTTGACTCTTTCCTTGACTTTTTCAAACATTATGTTGACGATTGAAAGCATTTCCTTCTTATCAAGTGCATGGAACACAACAATTTCATCGACTCTATTTAGAAACTCCGGATTAAATGTTCGGTTCACTTCATCAAGTAATCTCGTTTTCATATGTTCGTAGTCTCTGCCCTGTTCAGTTTTGTGAAATCCGAGACTTGTGCCCTGTTTTATCTCCTTTGAACCGATGTTAGAGGTTATTATGACAACTGCATTCTTGAAGTTTACTTTCCTTCCAAAACTATCGGTAAGTTGCCCGTCTTCGAGAATCTGAAGGAGGATATTGAAAATGTCAGGATGGGCTTTTTCGATTTCATCGAGTAGCACAACTGAGTAAGGACGTCTTCGCACTTTTTCGGTCAACTGTCCTCCCTCGTTATAGCCGACATAACCAGGAGGTGCTCCCACAAGTCTTGAGACAGAGAATTTTTCCATATATTCACTCATATCTATCCTTATGAGAGCATCTTCACTGTCAAACAAGAATTCTGCAAGGGTTTTTGCCAATTCTGTTTTTCCAACACCCGTAGGCCCGAGAAAAATGAATGAACCTATGGGTCGCTTGGGGTCTTTGAGTCCTGTTCTACCTCTTCTGATTGCTTTTGAAATAACTGCTAATGCTTCATCTTGCCCCACAATCCTTTTTCTCAGTTCATCCTCCATTCTGAGAAGTTTTATCTGTTCCTTTTCCTCAAGTTTGAAAAGAGGAATACCTGTCCACATAGATATGACTTCTCGTATATCTTCGGGAGTTACCATAATCTCCTGCGAATTCACTTCTTTCTCCCATCTTTTCCTCACATCACCTATTTGTTCCTCAAGTTTATCCTGTTTATCTCTGAGCATAGCCGCTTTTTCGTAATCCTGCTCCTTTACCGCATCTCGTTTGTTCTGTTCGAGTTTTTCTATTTTTGTCTCGAGCTTGTTGATATCCGGTGCAGAGGGGAAATTTGCGAGTTTTACCTTTGCACCAGCTTCGTCAATAACATCTATTGCCTTATCTGGCAGAAAACGGTCGGTAATGTATCTTTCCGAGAAGGTTGCGGCAGCGACGATTGATTCGTCTGTATATTTTATTCCATGATGTTCCTCGTAGCGGTGTTTTAGTCCTTCTAATATTTCAATCGTATCCTCAACAGAAGGGGGATTTATCATTATTGGCTGAAATCTTCTTTCTAGTGCTCCTTCTTTTTCAATGTATTTCCTGTATTCTTCCATAGTTGTTGCACCTATACACTGCAGTTCGCCTCTTGCCAGTGCTGGTTTTAACATATTTGAAGCATCTATTGCACCTTCGGCAGCTCCTGCACCAACAATCGTGTGTAGTTCATCTATAAAGAGCATTATGTTGCTTGAACTTATTATCTCGTTGAGGATTGCTTTCAATCTCTCTTCGAATTGACCTCTGTATTTCGTTCCAGCCACCACAGAGGCAAGGTCAAGACTTAATACCTCTTTCTCCCATAGAATTTCAGGCACACTTCTTTTTATAATTTTCTGAGCAAGTCCTTCGGCTATAGCTGTTTTGCCCACGCCTGGTTCCCCTATCAGAACAGGATTGTTTTTTTTCCTTCTTGAAAGCACCTGTATAACGCGCTCTATTTCTTTTTCTCTTCCTATGATTGGATCGAGTTTGTTTTCTTTTGCCAGATTCGTCAAGTTTCGACAAAAATAATCAAGCGCAGGTGTTTTTGATTTTTTATCTTTTGGATCATAGACGGTGGGTGGATATCCGCCGAGCAATTTTTGAATTTCAGATTTTGCCGTATCATAGGAAACGCCATATTCGGAAAGAATTCTTGCAGAAGATGTGTCTTTTTTTCTCAACAACGCCAGCAGGATGTGTTCCGTGCCGACATGCTTGTGCTCAAATTTTTTTGCTTCATCTATTGCCAAACTGACAACATGTCTTGCATTCTGCCCCAATGGTATTTCACCGGAAGCAAGACCGCCAACTTCACCTTCACTGATTAGTTTTTGTAGAGAACTTGAAACCTTTTCCAAGTTAACACCAAGACTTGTAAGCACCATAACTGCCATACCTTCGCCCTCTTTTATCAATGCAAGAAGAATGTGGTCGGTGCTTACACTATCATTTCCGTTGGTTGCCGCTTCTTGTCTTGCTATGTACAGCAGTCTTCTTACTCTTTCTGTAAATCTTTCATCCATTATTTTGCCCCTTTTTATCAAAATTCAGAATTTCTTTTACGAGTAAAGACCTTCTTGTATCTCTCTCATAATCATTCATTTCTCTATTATATAAGAGCTTCAAATGAGCAGGTTGAAGATACATAAGTAGTTTATTTATTTGTTTTAATGTAATATCTCTGATTATTCCCAAGCCAACACCAAGGCGAATTGCGGAAGAGAGATTTATTACTTCATCACTGGATAGCAAATGTGCATACTTGAGAACTCCGTAAGCTCTCCATATTTTGTCTTCAACTTGAGATTTAGCATTCTTCATAAGAACTTCGCGCACACTTCGCTCTTTTTCAACCATCTCTTTTAGAATTTCCGTCACAAGTGATATGATGTTCTCCTCTTTTCTGCCCAGTGAGGAACTGCTCGAGAGTTGAAAAAAATTGCCCTTTACTTGACTTCCTTCACCAAAAAGACCTCTTACAAGAATTTTTGTTTTATGAAGTTTCTTAATAATCTTATCTATTTCCCTTGTTAGAACGAGCGCAGGTAGGTGAACGAGAGCTGATGCTCTTAAACCCGTGCCCATATTTGTTGGGCAGGATGTTAGGTAACCAAATTCGTTGTCAAAAGCATACTCTAACCTCAAACCCAGATCATCGTCAAGAAGATTTATATGGTCGTATATTTCGAAGAGCTGCAATCCTCCAGCAAAACCTTGAATCCGCAAATGGTCTTCTTCGTTGAGCATTACTGACACTTTTTCGTCTTTGTCAATTATTACTCCCGCTGGACGATTTTCAAAACGGAGGTCGTAACTTATAAGATGTCTTTCTGCGAGAAATTCTTTTTCAAGTGCAGAAAGGTCTTTCATATCGAACACATATCCGTTGTTGAAAAAGTCAATTTCTGCAAAACCATCTTTTAACTCTTTAAGGATTTGTTCTTTCTCGTCATCTGTTGCACTGATTGTGAACCTATGGTTTCGTAAGTTTCTTGCAAGCCTTACTCGTGAAGAGAAAACAATTTCAGCATAGGGACCATTTGCATCAACCCACTGACTTGGTTTTTTTAACATCCTTTCAATCTGTTGATTTTTTGTCATTTTTGCTCTATTTTCAACGAAAGTGTTTTTATCCTATCTCTCAACTCTGCTGCAAGCTCATACTCTTCTTTTTTTATCGCAACATCAAGTTCGCTTTTGACTTCCCGTATCTTCTTTTTCAAAAACAGTATTCTCTTATCCTGTATGGGAACTTTCCCTATGTGCTTATCCATTCCATGAATTTCCTTTGCAATTCTTCTAATGTAAGAACGAAAAGCATTATAGCATTTCGGACAGCCAAGTTTGCTCTTGTTTTCAACATCGTATAATTTCCAGCCGCAAAACGGGCATTCTGCAGTCAGTGGAATTTCGCCAGTTATCTTTTTTTCCTCTCCTTTCTTGAGAGGATTAATGAGATTGGTTAGTCCTTTTTTCTTGGCGCAACTCTCACAAATGTAAAATTCTACCTTTTCGCCGTTGATTACTTTTGTATACTTAATTCGTCCTTCTTCATTTCCACATATTTCACATTTCATTTTTTCTTATCCTATAATTTTCCCGTCTTCAATTCTGACCTTGTTTTTAAATTGCCCTGCGATTCTTTCATTGTGAGTAACGACAATCAGAGTAATATTCTCTTTTTCATATAGAGAAAATAAAAGGGAAAGAAGCATCTCACTGTTTTGACGGTCAAGATTTCCTGTAGGCTCATCAGCAAAGATGATTGACGGTTTATTTACAAGCGCTCTTGCAACTGCGACTCTTTGTTTTTCTCCACCCGACAGTTCATTGGGTTTGTGGTCAAGCCGATTCCGAAGCCCCACTTTTCCAAGAAGGTCAGCGGCAAATTCGTTTGCTCTCTTTGAAGTTGTTCCATCTATAATGGATGGCATCATCACATTTTCCAGAGCGGAAAATTCAGGGAGAAGATGATGAAATTGAAAAATGAAACCTATTTCTTGATTCCTTATTCTTGCGAGTTGGGTATCCGAGGATTTGTAGAGATTGTTATTATCGAGTGTAACTTCTCCCTCCGTGGGTTTATCAAGTCCCCCAAGAATATGGAGGAGTGTGCTTTTCCCTGCACCTGATGGCCCAATAATCGTATGAATTGAGCCTTTTGCGATTGTGAGGTCGATACCCCTGAGGACCTCAAGGTCCTTTCTCCCGGTTCTAAACACTTTCTTTATTCCTTTGCATTTTAGAAGGACTTCATTGGTATTTATCACTTATTTCCCCTTTTTTTACTCATACCTTATTGCTTTAACCGGGTCCAATTTTGCAGCCTTCATTGCCGGATAGAGAGTGGCAACGAATGAGATCAACATTGAAGAGATGACTACGATTACAAAATCAAGAAATTGCATATGAACAGGTAATGTATCAATGAAGTACACATCGCTTGGAAGTGAAATGAAATGATATTTTCCAAGAAGAAACGAAGCTCCATATCCTATGATAAGTCCAAGAAACGTCCCGATTGCTCCAATGATAAGCCCTTCATATATGAATATTCTCATAATTTGTTTGCTTGATGCTCCCATCGACTTAAGAATTCCAATATCTTTGGTTTTCTGGATTACTATCATTATAAGACTTCCTATAATGTTGAATGCAGCGACTATTATTATAAGTATAAGGATAATAAACATCGTTGTTTTCTCAAGTTTTAAAGCGGCAAAGAGACTCCGATTCATCCTCATCCAATTGTTGGCTCTGAATGGAAAACCTAATTTCTTTTCGATCTGTGTCCCTATTTGAGGTGCTTTATATATGTTGTCTATTTTTACTTCGATACCAGTCACGGCATTTTGCATTCCAACGAGTTTCTGGGCACTCTGGAGTGAGACATAAGCAAGAGAGGCATCGTATTCATACATACCCGCATCAAAGATACCTTCTACTCTGAATTTCGTAAACTTCGGCACATAACCCATAGGTGTTGGCGTGAAATTTGCAGTAGAAAAGATTGTCAATTCGTCACCCGTATGAACCCTGAGATTATCTGCCAGTATCGTTCCGATAACGATTCCCGGAAGATCTCCTGCTTCAAGCTTGAAATCTCCATAAACGATTCTGGATTCTATGTTACTTACACTTGAAAGAGTGTTCTCGTCGATACCGCGCAATACAATTCCGTCCACATAAGTATCATTGTTTATCATTACTTTTGTATAGATGAAAGGGGAAGCACCAATTACATGAGGCGAGTTTTTGATAACATCGAGAACTGTATCGAAATCTGTCACAGGTTCATTGAAATATTTTAGGATTGCAATGTGCGCATTTGTACCGAGTATTTTGTCTCTTAAGTCTTTTTGGAATCCATTCATTACCGAAAGAACTATTATGATTGTTGCAACGCCGATGAATACACCCCCTATAGAGATAAGTGTAATAATTGTCTGGAATATGGAAGCTCTTTTTGCTTTAAGGTATCTTCTTGCAACAAAGTATTCGAATCTCATTATGTTATTTTAAGTTGGGGAAATATAATTACTTCTCTTATGGATGAACTGTCTGTAAGAAGCATAACGAGCCTGTCTATTCCAAGCCCTAAACCACCTGTGGGAGGCATACCGTGTTCCATAGCTTCCAGAAAATCTTCATCCAACTCCTGGATTTCTCCATCTCCTGATTCTTTCATTTTCTGTTGATTTTCAAATCTCTGCCTCTGGTCAAACGGGTCGTTAAGTTCGCTGAAAGCATTTCCAATTTCCATTCCAGCAATAAAGGGCTCGAATCTTTCCACCAGTTCCGGGTCCTTTCTGTGTTTCTTTGCAAGTGGTGAAATGTCAAGAGGGTAATCGATAACAAATGTAGGCTGGATGAGATTTGGTTGTACCAGGTCACTGAATATCTCATCGAGAATTTTTCCTTTCGATGCTATGTCGTCTATATCGATTCCCTGTTCTTTTGCAAATTCGTATGCTTCATCCCGAGAGAAAGAAGATAAATCTTGGTGAGTAAAGGATTCTATAACCTCATAGAAGCCAAGACGCTTCCAGGGAATTGACAGGTCAATTTCGTTTTCTCCGAACTTGAGTCTACATTTTCCTTGAATGGAATTGCATATTTCAGTAACGATATGCTCTGTGAGTTCCATCATATCTGTATAATCTGCGTATGCTTGATATGCTTCCATCATTGTAAACTCTGGATTATGTTGTCTGTCAATACCTTCATTCCTGAAGTCTTTGCATATTTCATAGACTTTTTCGATACCCCCTATGATAAGTCTCTTAAGATATAGTTCATCAGAGATACGGAGGAAATAATCCTTGTCAAGTGCATTGTAGTATGTCTTGAACGGTTTTGCAAAAGCTCCTCCATATAGGGCTTGCAGAACAGGTGTTTCAACCTCGATAAATCCTCTGTTATCCAGAATCTCACGCATTTTTCTCACAATCTTTGCTCTTGTGATAATTATTCTTTTTGCATCTTTGTTCATTGCGATGTCTAAGTACTTTTTTCTGTATCGGATTTCCTTATCCTGTAATCCATGCCATTTTTCCGGCAATGGTAGGAGTGACTTGGAAAGAAATTCAAAATTCTTGACAAGAATCGTAATTTCTCCTGTACCTGTTTTGAAAATCTCTCCGCTAACACCCAGAAAATCAGCTATATCAATAAGGTTCACCACTTCGAACTTTGTTTCGGTAAGTTCGTCTTTTCTGAAGTAAATTTGCATTTTTCCTGTTACGTCCTCAATATCCGCAAATACCGTTTTCCCATGGCCCCTCTTTGCCATCACTCGACCTGAAATCGCAACTGCATCGGTGCCGAGCATCTCCTCGGATTGGTTTCGAATCTCGGCTATTGTGTGGGTGCGAACAAACCTATATGGATATGGATTTACTCCAAGCGTTTTGAGTTTTTCAAGTTTCTCCATTCTTATCTTCTTCTGGTCCAGCATTGTTTTCTCTTTTTCCACGTTCGTTTCCTCCGCTTAAGGCATTTTCTCATTCATTATAATCTTAAAATAAAGATTTGTCAAGATTTTTCGCTTGACTTTTTCTTGTTTGTCTGCTATATAGATTGGAATCCAGTAAGAGTCAACTGATTACCTTGCTGGATTTAATAACTAAATGCTTTCATTAAACAGCATGGGAGGTATAATGGCAATAAGAGTAGGAATCAATGGATTTGGACGTATAGGGAGATTAGTTTTCAGGATTGGAAGAAAGAATCCTGATTTCGATTTTGTTGCAGTTAATGATATTACAGATGCAGAAAGACTTGCATATCTTCTCAAGTATGACTCAACGCATGGTGTTTTTGAGGAGAACATTAAAATAGATGGCGATGATCTTGTTGTAACAGGAGACAGGTTCAAGGTGCTCTCCTTCAAGGACCCCAAAGATATTCCATGGAAAGAACTTGGTGTTGATATTGTGGTTGAGTCAGTTGGAATTTTCAGAAGCAGAGAAAAAGCAGCCTTGCATCTCGCGGCAGGAGCAAAAAAGGTTATACTTACTGCTCCAGGAAAAGGGGAACCGCCAGATTTTACCTGTGTTCTTGGCATTAATGAGAAAGATTATGATGCTGCGAATCATCATGTCATATCAAATGCTTCCTGCACAACTAATTGCTTTGCACCAATGGTAAAAATTCTGAACGATAATTTCGGCCTTGAAAAAGGTTTTATGACAACTGTCCATGCTTACACTAATGATCAGAGATTGATAGATACTCCTCACAAGGCAATGAGGAGGGGGCGAGCTGCCGCACATTCAATCATTCCAACAACCACAGGTGCAGCTAAAGCGACAGCACTTGTGATCCCCGAACTTGCAGGGAAGATTGATGCCATATCTATGAGGGTTCCCGTCATAGATGGTTCTATAACTGATTTTGTCTGTAAAGTGGAGAAAAACACAACTGTTGCTGAGATTAATAAAGCATTCAAGGATGCATCCGAAGGTGTGTTTAAGGGACTTATTGAATATTCGGAGGCTCCGCTTGTCTCTGTTGATATTATTGGAAATCCACATTCACTGATATTCGATTCCCTGGAAACAAAGATGATAGACGGTGACTTTATCAAGGTAATTGGATGGTATGACAACGAATGGGGATATGCAACAAGGGTTGTTGACCTCATTAAGTATATAGGAGAAAAACTGTAGTGCACCTTAACAAACTAAAAATAACTGACATTGAGTTAAAAGATAAAAGGGTTTTTACAAGATTAGACCTGAATGTGCCTCTTGATGATGACTGCAATATTAAGGATGATTACAGAATCATATCTGCCCTTCCGACGATAAAATATATCCTTGAAAAAGGAGGAAGACCTGTAGTTGCTTCTCATCTTGGAAGACCAAAGGGCAAGGTTGTTTCCGAACTTTCCTTGAGACCGATTCGGAAAAGGTTAGAAGAACTTCTTTCAGTGGAAGTTTTTTTTGCGGAGAATATTATTGGAGATGATGTTGTGGAGATGAGTAAGGGTTTGAAAGACGGTCAGATTCTACTTCTCGAGAATGTAAGATTTAAACCTGGAGAGAAAAACAATGCACCTGAGTTCAGTAAGGAATTATCTCTGTTGGGAGATATGTATGTTAACGATGCCTTTGGAACTGCTCACAGAGCACACTCTTCCGTTGTCGGTATCACAAAATTCTACAAGAAGAGAGCAATGGGTTTTCTGATGGAGAAAGAGTTAAAATGGCTTGGATACGCTTCTCTGAATCCCAAAAACCCTTTCATAGCTGTTCTCGGTGGAGCAAAAATCAAGGGAAAAATCGATGTGATAATGAACCTTATTCCGAAAGTGGATACTATTCTTGTAGGTGGAGCAATGGCATTCACTTTTCTGGTGGCTCAGGGGGTATCGGTTGGGGAATCCCTTGTTGACCTTGAAAAATTACCTGAAGCGAATGCAATATTGAAATATGCCATTGAAAAGAAAACCAATTTTGTCCTGCCAAGAGATTTTGTCACAGGTAAAGAATTTTCTAATGATACTGCAACTTCCATTGTTCAGAACAACGAGATAGAGAACGGATGGAGGGGGCTTGATATAGGTCCTCTGACTGTAAAGATTTTCACGCAAGCAATATTAGGTGCAAAGACCATTTTTTGGAATGGACCACTGGGTGTTTTTGAGATGGAAAAATTCAGGAAAGGTACAATGGATGTGGCAGATGCAGTAGCGAAGGCAACCAGCAAAGGGGCAATTACGGTTGTGGGTGGTGGTGATAGTGTTGCTGCCGTAAAGATGGCTGGTCTTGAGAAATCGTTTACCCATATTTCCACCGGAGGGGGCGCTTCTCTTGAATTTATGGCGGGCAAAGAATTACCCGGTATTGCTTGTCTTTCCGAGACGGAGGCAGGATGAGAAAACAGTTGATAGCTGGCAATTGGAAGATGAATAAGGCAAATGATGAAGCCGTTGACCTTGCAAAGAACCTTGTTCAGTATGTTCAAGATATAGAAGGAGTCGATATTGTAATATGTCCTCCCTTTACTGCACTTGCACCTGTCGGCGAGATTGTAAAGGACTCGATGATAGGGCTCGGTGCACAGAATATGTTCTATGAAGATGCAGGTGCCTATACAGGTGAGGTGTCAGGAAGTTTTCTTCTCTCATGTGGATGTGAATATGTAATAATTGGACATTCCGAGAGGAGAAAATATTTTAATGAAAGTGATTTGGATACAAACAAGAAAATAAAGAAAGCAGTTGAGTTTGGACTTGCACCTATACTATGTGTTGGTGAGACACTTGAAGAGAGAGAAAGTGGATTTACGGAAAAAGTAGTCCGAAGAGAAATAACCGGTGCAATGGAGAATCAGAATGGGAAAGAAAAGATTGTCTTTGCATACGAACCCATCTGGGCAATTGGCACAGGAAAAACTGCACAACCCGAAGAGGCAAATCAAATACACAAACTCATCAGGAGTATCCTGGTGGCTGATTTCGGAATGAATGGAGATGAAATCAGAATTTTGTATGGAGGGAGCGTAAAACCTGAAAATGCTGAAATGCTAATGAGACAATCTGATATTGACGGTTCACTTGTTGGAGGAGCAAGCCTTGATGCTGAAAGTTTTTCTGAAATAATTAGAACTGCGTCAAGTAACTTTTAGGAGGAGAAATGTTTGCGATATTTTTACCCTTACATATACTGATTTCGATTCTTCTAATTCTTGTCGTCCTTATGCAACAGGCAAAGGGTGCAGGCTTGTCTCCAGTTTTTGGAGCAGGACAGAGTGTCTTCGGCGCAAAGGGTGCCACTCCCTTTCTTTCGAAGTTGACTACAATACTCGCTGTTCTTTTTATGGTTACATCCATACTCCTTGCCGTGTCACCAAAATACAGGACTCGAAGGGGGGGAATCGAGGGTGAGTTAAAAAAAGACCTTGTTCCAACACAACCAGCACCAGAAACACCCGAACAGGGAAGGGATATACCTTTAACACCATCCGGTGGAAAATAGATTTTGAAATTTGTTAAATAAGGAGTACAGATGAGGGCAGTAATAGAGACAGGAGGTTTTCAATATACGGTAGAGGAAGAAGAGAAGATCAAAATTCCGAAAGTTGATGCTAATGTGGGTGATAAGATAAAGTTCGATAAGGTTCTTGCGATTGTGGATGGAAAGAAATCTGAATTTGGCAAACCTTATTTAAAGGGATTTTCTGTTGATGGCGAAATTCTTTCACAGGGAAGATACCGGAAGGTTATCATTTTCAAGTTTAAGAGAAGGAAAGATTACAAAAGGAAAAAAGGACACCGCCAGCATTATACTGAAGTGCTTGTAAACAAGATAATTGCAGGAACCCGAAAAGTGACTAAAGAAACTAAGCAAACCAAAGCGGAGGAAAATAATGGCACATAAGAAAGGTGTAGGTTCTTCAAGGAATGGAAGGGATAGCAAACCCAAGTTTCTGGGTGTCAAAAGATTTTCCGGTGAAGTTATAAATGCAGGTACGATTATCGTAAGACAGAGAGGAACGAAAATTCACGCCGGAAGAAATGTGGGGAGGGGAAAAGATGATACACTTTTTGCTCTCATAACGGGTATTGTGAAATTTGAACCGTTTGGAAAAGATAAGAAAAGGGTAAGTGTTTACAGCCAGCCCTAACCCCACCGCGAAAACATTATCAGCCACGGATTAACACGGATAAAACATCAATCCAAGGTTTCCCTGCCACCCCGCCAAGGCTTCTTCGCCACTGATTACACAGATTAACACAGATTTTTTCTATTTTCCAACTACCCAACCATGGAGAACATACAAGGAATGAAAGAGAACTTAAAGAGATTCTCTAATTCTATCATCTAACACCTGTCACCTATCACCCTTGCAAGACAACTCAGCCACGGCATCACACGGTTAACAATAATCTTTAAGGTCTTAACTAATCAAACCAATAAAACACTTTTCTCTATTTCTTGCCTTTTAGCATTATGAGTTTTTTTGTTATTCTCACCTTCGTATCTTCATATCTAATAAAATATATTCCGCTTCCCAATCTTTTACCATTGTTATTCTTACCATGCCACACAAGAGCACCAGAGCACAAGCCACCAGTCACAAGATTACGAATGACCCTTCCGCTCACATCGTAGATTCTCAGCTGAGGAGTTGAAGAGTTGGGGAGTTGAGGGTTGAACTCTTGAACTCCTGAACTCCTGAACTCTATGACTGTCTTTGTGGTGAATGGATTTGGCCAGACCCTAAGAGAGAGTCTGGGCAAGGTTTCCTTCTTTTCTTCTTCAGTCCCCGTCTCAATGCAGAGCCAGTTAAGGACTCGTTCTAAAACAGTTTTTCTTGAAGCGAATGTGCCTGTGCTGTTTATTGCTTCAAAACCAAAACCAAAAAGAACTGTTTTATAGGAACCAGCGTCATATCTTGTGGCTCCTCCACCACCTCCGAGATAAGAGAATGCAGAATCGATACCGGTAAGCGGTGTAATAATTTCCTGTGAATACTGATTATTGGGGACACCACCTGCTATATACAGGTTCAATCCGTTGCCAATTGGGTCTCCGTTGACACCTAAAAGTATGTTTGCATTTGTATTTGATAGGAAATCTGTGTGAACATAATTTGTCAGCAAATCAGAACCTGTAAGTTCCTCTGCAATATTCTGTCCTGTCAAAAAGAGGTTACCCCCGGCACTGAGAAAAGAAATAAGGCTATCCTGTTCTTCTGGTGAGACGGTGTTTGAATCGCTATCACCGCTGAACCAGACGATTGTTCTTGTTCGGAAGTTATCCATCTTGTTGAAGGGCGGCAATCCCTGTTTTGCGACTTCCCATAGAACATAAGATACGGAGAGCGAATCAAGATTATCAGTATAGTAGATACTGTAGTTTGCGTTGTTATCCCTGTTTACAAGGAGCAGAGTTGCAGGGTCCAAGAGAAAGTCAAAACCAATGGTTGTATCTGGGGTGACCAAAGCACTGTCTCTTATTGTGAGAGGATACGGAATTTTCGGTTGAATCTCAATGCTAAAAACCGTATCAAAAAGAGTGACAGTATATTCACCGGTGAGACTGTCGGTCAAAGCGGTTGCCACAAAATTCTCACCTGAATCACCCCTGATTGTGAAAAAGAGGTTAGCTTTGATAGGATTGCCACTTGTTCTATCTTTAACAAATCCGGTTACTATACGAGGCGGGTTTATTCTGAAAGTGGCGTTTGAAGTATCGTTTGATGTTCTTCCATCTCTTGAAAGCTGCGTGAATGCATAAAAAGAAAATTCACCTGTATCCGGAGGAATCCACTGCGTATGGAATGTGAGTGTGTCGACCGCACCCATTTCAAGTGAAATAGAAGAATTAAAACTAAATGGAGAAGATATGAAGATTGGTACACTGCTTAGGAAATTAAATCCATAATTGGCGCACAGCAGTTTTACATCGATTGTGTCAAAAGGAAGAAAAACCTGTTGTTTTGTTGGTGAAATAACTTTCATTACACCTGCATCATAATTTCTGATAGAGTCCATTAGCCCCTGAAAGCCCATAAAAACCATATAGGCAGAAACCCAGCTGTGGTCGCCATTCTGTGAATCACCCTTTGTAGGAGGAACACCTCCATCATTATCCCTATCCTGAACAAGCAAGCTATCCGTAAGAGAGTGATGAAAAACGTTGTAATGGTGTTTTTTCATTATGCGTCCAGCGAAATTATAGGCATTTGCATACCAGATATTCCAGGAATTGTTCCACTGCCCCGTGGAAGCAAGATATTTCATCAATGGAAGGTATGCAAAAAGCCATTCTCGACCCCTCATTGAATCTTCCTCAAAGAGAGAGCGTTCGATGCCCCATAAAGCGGTGCCTCCCGACATTGCCCAGATTTCATCGTTGAGATTTTGCACAGGATTTTCTAAAAGCCAGGTTATGACTCTTTCTCCATAAACAAGTGCAGTGTCTAAGTATTCCTGAATATTATTTTTCTTTCCGTATTGGTATAACATTCCTGCTGCAAGTGATGTAACCTTTGGATGCAGCCTCATATAGTATGAACTCACACCTGTAAAGGGTAATGAATGGCGAAACATATAACCGATACAACTATCAGCATAACTCTCATAACTTGAATCACCTGTAACTTCTCTGTATTTGTTTTCGGCAAAAAGGGCAAGCCCTGAGTTCCATACCCTGTAATAATCACTTTCTGTTCCTTCCTCATTGTAAGCTGGATGAGCAAGCACGTAAATCCAGGCTCTTCTTATATTTTTGTCGTAAGTTGTATCTCCAGTAAGTTCTCGATATCTCGACCAGACCCATATTGCTTCCTGCGTATTATCCGTTTCGATAATGTTCATTGCGTTTTCACCCTCTATCATCCCGCCAAAATCCGGCGAGGCAGAGTCGGAAACCTGCAAACTTTCTATGAATACACAGGTTTTGAAAAACTGATGAATATAACTCCACTTTTTCCATTCAGGACCTGGTTGGGGTATTTGGTCAGGGAAGATAGATTCTTTTTTCTGTCCGAGTTCCGCTTTAATGAAGTCTTCTGTTTCCCATAAAGGTAAAGAGGTTAGGTTTTGAAAAGAAAGCAGGACGGCAAGAACAAAGAGTGCTTTTCTCATTAATTTTTCTCCTCGTAACACATATACCTCCTTTTGAATTTTAAACATATTAGCAGATGTCTTAAAGTTTTGCAAGGAAAAAAGAGAAAATTTCTCTTGAATTTTATGGTATTGTATGCTAAAATCTTTCAAAATTGGAGGTGAAATGAGGAAGATTATTATTTTGTTGAGCATAATTATCTTGGTTCCATATCTTTTTGCATACGACTTATACAGACCTGCAGGGGCTGAAAAGATAGAGAAAAATCTTGGTGTTCATATGGAGCGTATGAGCAATAGCGATGAAGTCAATATTTGGGTCTTTTTTACGGATAAAGGTTTCTTTACTGAAAATGAGTACAAGAAGAGGGTTAGTGAATTTCAAAGCCGTCTTAGTCCTCGTAGAAGGAAAAGAAGAGAAAAGATGGTAGGCAAAAGCATTGCTGATTTTACTGATTTGCCTGTTGCAAGAGATTATATTGGAAAAATAGAGGAGACAGGGGCAAAGAAAAGAGTGATTTCAAACTGGTTGAATGCTGCAAGTTTCAGAGCGACGAAGGCTGAGATTCGCGATATAGGTGAACTGCCTTTTGCAAGGAAGATTAGGAGGGTTGAAACTTTCTATACTAATCCAGAAGAAGCCAAAAAAGTTATTAAGACAATGCAGAAAGAAGAAGGATACGAATTTCACTACGGAAGTTCAAAAAGCCAGAATGCACTTATTGGCATAGATGAAGCTCATAATCACGGTTATTTTGGTGATGGAGTGAGAATTGGTATGTTTGATGACGGGTTTATTATAGACAGTCTAAGATTCAGGTCTCAAAAGGTTGTCAATAAAAATATTTTTGACACCTGGGATTTCATAAATGATACATCTTATGTCGGACGGCAACTTGGTGAAGACCCGGACCAGTGCAAGCATGGGACATCAATGTTATCTATTATTGCAGGTTTTGACGATAATGAACTCATAGGTCCTGCATTCAATGCCGAGTTTGCTCTTGCAAAAACAGAACAGAGAGGAACCGAAATAAAACAGGAAGAGGATAACTGGGTATCTGCTGCTGAATGGGCAGATTCGTGCGGAGCGGACAGAGGTGGGGTAGATATTATATCAAGTTCACTGGGCTACAAGTTTTTTGATGATACAATTGGGTATTCATATGCAGATATGAATGGTGATTCGGTGGTTATTACACGTGCTGCAGACCTTGCAGCGGGCAAAGGTATCATTGTTGTTACAGCAATGGGGAATGTGAATTCAGGATTTGGGACACAAACAGCAAGACCGGGCACCTGTATTGTTGCCCCGGCAGATGCTGATAGCGTTATCTCAGTAGGTGCTGTCGATTCCAACTATACAACAGGCAAATGGGAATGGGCATGGGTAACAATCGATAGTATCGGTAACGGTTATGGTGCTGCGATAGGTCCAACAGCTGACGGCAGGACGAAACCTGAGGTTTGTGCATCCTGGGGTGGATACCATTTAAATCCTGACTACGACCCCGAGGCGCCAGATACTGCTGAAGAACAACCTTACTATACTGGTTTTGGAACATCCGTTTCCACTGCACTCACGGCTGGTGGATGTGCACTTATACTCCAGGCACATCCTGATTGGTCTGCAATGAAGGTCAGGGATGTTTTGCTTAAGACTGCAAGTCAGTCTAATTCTCCAGATACAGTACTTGGATGGGGTATCGCCAATATATGGCGTGCGATGAATGACGAACCACCCATTCCTCCACCATTCGAAGATGATGCATTGTCAGCGCCATATCCAAATCCTTTCAACCCAAAGAAACACAACTATGTGGTTTTACCTTACAATATTATGAATCAAGGACTTGGTGGAAGGATTTTTATCTATACTGTTTCAAGCAAGAAGATTAGAGAAATCGACCTTGGTTCTTTTATGGTCCCGGGACGATATGAAACACCTGCCGAAGGAGCAGCAACCTGGGATGGAAAGGACAGCGATGGCAATCTGGTTGATGCGGGTATTTATCTTGTTCTTCTAAGGACTGGTTATGCAAGTTCCACAGCCAAGATTGCAGTAGTTAGATAGATATATTTTTACATTACGGGTTGCAAAAAGTTCTTGACAGAAGAGCGTGAAATGTGGTAAGAAGTAGTAAAATGGTAAAATAATAAAGACATCCTATAAAGATCAGGATGTCTGATTGCAGTGATTACAAAAACAGATTACACGGATTATGAAAAACAGAGACTCTCTTACAGAATGCATAATAGCCGGTTTTTACAGAGTTCATTCGGATTAATCTGTGTAATCGCATTCGAAAATCTGAGTAATCAGGTAAAGTAAACATTTTACCAGGAGGTTTTATGTCCAATTTTAAAATAGCGGTCGTCTTGTTTTTTGTTATGCTTATACCGCTTTCTCTTCTTGCTGAGAAAATCGCTGTGGTTGATTTCAAAGGAATTGGAGTTGAGGCATCGCTTGTGGACGCAGCAATAACGTTGCTCAGAAGTGATATTTCTTCTTACAAGAATCTCGAGGTCATCGAGAAGGAACAGATGGAGAAGATGTTTGGTAAGGTTGTCAAATGTGAGAACAAGGAAACTGCTGCGGAGATAGGTTTCAAGTTAGGAGCTGAGAAGGTTGTTTATGGGACAATCTCAAAACTGGGCGAGAAATACATAATTTCGGCGAATGTTGTTAAAGTGACCTCTCATAATATCATCTTTTCTGACAGGGTTACGGCAACAAGTGCCGAAGACCTTGATATTGCATCAAAGAGGCTTGCAAAATCCATCGCTACCGGGGAAAAAGTGGAAAAAACTGCCGAGATAGGAAAGATAACAGAGGAAGAGACAAAAGAACCAAGAAGAAGAAAGAGTTTCTATACCGTAGGTGGAAAATTTGGAATGGGTATGCCTTTTGCGGATAGTTATGGTGGGGCAAAGATGCTTATGGGAGGTAGTGCCCTTTACTGGTATGAAACCTCGAAGTTCATTGTTGAAGCCAGTTGTGGTGGGAATGGAACTCCTATAACCTTGAATATCGCTGAAACGGATACTACAGTTCATGCATTTGAATTTACCTATGCCCAGTTATCCCTGTTTTATCTTTTTTCCAAAGAGGATTTTTGCCCATACGCAGGCGGTGGAATTGGAATGAGAAACTTGATGATTGAGAAGGATTTTCCTGGTTGGAGTGGTGGATCAATAGAATCGTCAATTGGAATGGCATTAAATCTGAATGCAGGACTTATAGGCTTCAGAACATACGATTTCAGGATTCTTCTTGATGTTCAGTATTCACTGAATATGGCTAATGTTGGTCCGGAATTCGGCGGTCCACATCATTCCATAGGAATCTCCTTTGGTGTTACTTATAGAAAGCAGATGGGTGGTGAAGGTTGTGGGGGTGGTGGTTGTGGTGGTTGTGGTGGAGGAGGATGTCTTTAGAAAAAGAGAGTAATATCGCTATATCAGGTTGTAGGAAGTAGTAAACCCCGCACTGAAGGGTTGATAGTGTGGGGTTGCAATTTGTAAAATCATTCGAGTTTGCCATACAGTTTTTCTTCGGAATTATATGGTTTATCATCATTCTTATTCCGCTCATAATTGTTGTTATTGTCCTATGGTTAATAATAGTGTGGGTAATTAGAAGGAAGAGGAGAAGAAGATAAGACCTTATTTTGATAGTATTATTCTTTATTGCTTGCTCCAAGAATTCCAGTCTTTGGTTGGTCAGAAGGTAAGGTGGATACGAAAAGATAAGAAGGGTGACCTGTATATCCTTTTTTCCTCTCAAATTCTTTTTTCATCTTCTCACCCCGCATTTTGTAGAACACTTTTATTGCCCAACGAGGGAATGAAAGATCTGCAAAAACACCCATTTGACGAACGTTTAAGGCATTGCAAGGTCGTGGAAATCAGGCAACTGGGGCTGGATAGAATTTTCTACATAAGTTTTTCTGAAAAGAATGGTTTGGTAGACTACTTTCTGGTTTTCGAGATTATGGGTCCAAGAGCCAATATTTGCTTGCTCAACAGTGAGAGGAGAATAGTCTTACAGCATAAGAAAACAAAAGGAAAACGAATGGGGAAGGAATATTGTTTTGATGAATTCGAAAGTCTATCAGCCGAAAAAACTCTTAGACACATAGTAAATGACGAATCACCGATCAAGGTATTAGAAAAGCGCTTCAAGAAATTACCTGAGTGGATAAAGCAAATGGAAGAGACGGGAGATAAAGGTAAAATCAAGAAATCTCTATTAAAGATAGTCAATGAACCAGAACCTTATATTTCGCTCAAGAATAATGTTCCCTTGTTCATCTCTCCTGTGGCAGTAAAGGCTGGAAATAAAAAAGCTTCGTTCAGTGCAGCAGTGCTCGAGTTATACAAGTATGAAATAAGGGAAGAAAGAAAGAAAAGAATTAAGAAGGTAATCTCCAAGAGAATATCGAGTATGGAAAAAACAGTTCGAAAACTCAAAGAACAACTTGAAATAGCTATTTCAAGTAAGGAGTTCAGAAAGAAGGGAGAACTTATTCTTGTTTATCTTGGAGGAATAAGAAAAGGCGAAAACCTACTGAAAGTGAAGGATCCATACGACAGTAACAAGACTATTGAGATTAAGATGGATGCATCAAAATCTGCTGCCAAAAATGCAGATGACTATTTCAAGAAATGCAGAAAAGCGGAGAGAAGTCTCAAGGTTATTGAAAAAAGAAAGACAATAATCAAGAAGGAGATTGAAAGGCTTGAAAGATTGATAATGACAATACAGGATTTAAGTCTTGAAGAACTGAGCAGGCTCGAAAAGGAGTTTGTTGTTGGCAAATCGAAGAAAGAAAAGCAAATTCAGGAAAAAAAGGAATTCAGAATACTGCTTACGAAAAACGGAAAAACCGTGCTTGTTGGACGTAACAAAGCAGAAAACGAAAGACTGACTTTTAAGGTTGCAAAAGGCAAGGATATATTTTTTCATGTAAGAGAAGCTCCGGGCAGTCATACAATCCTTGTGAATGATGGGAAACTCACAAAAGAAGATATTATAGAAGCAGCGAGAATTGCTGCGAATTTCAGCAAGGCAAAACACTCGAAAATCGTCCCCGTAAGTTACACAGAAAAAAGGTATGTGAGAAAGTCAAAGAAGCTTGCTTTAGGAGAGGTTCTGATGAGCAGAGAAAAGACTTTATTCGTTGAGCCATTTGTTACATAACAATATTTTACTAATACAGAAAACCTCTTGACACCCCTCCCTTTTTGTGTTAATTGATTTTATTGTATGGCTAAAATTGTTGATATCGATGAAACAATAAGAATACGCAAAAGGCTCAAAAAAGAGAACAAGACGCTTGTTTTTACCAATGGTTGTTTTGATATAATTCACAGAGGGCATATAGAATATCTGAAGGAAGCGAAATCGCTTGGTAATATCCTTATCGTTGCTGTGAATTCTGATTCTTCAGCTTGTAAGATAAAAGGAAAAAAAAGACCCATAGTATTGCTTGAGAATCGTCTTTTTATCCTTTCGAATTTCGTATTTGTGGATTATCTCATTGTCTTTGAAGAGAAAACTCCACTGAACTTGATAAAGCGAATTATTCCAGATATCCTGGTAAAGGGCGGTGATTACGCTGAAGATGATATTGTTGGCTCGAAGATCGTTAAAGAAAATGGTGGAAAGGTAATTACAATACCATATGTTGTGGGAAAAAGCTCGAGTAGCATAATCGAGAAAATAATAAGTAGATACTGCAAAGATAATGATTAATATACTCGTTGTCGAAGACAAGGAAAGTTTTAGAGAATATATCAAGGAAACATTGAAAGTTGTAGGTTTCCAGGTTTTCGAGGCAGGAGAAGCAAAGGGAGCAATCGAGACATTTAATGAGAAGAGCATAGATATTGTGCTTCTTGACTTAAGGCTGCCGGGTAAGGATGGCATTTTGATTGCAAAAGAGATAAAGAAGATTGATAATACGATTCCAATTATCATCATTACTGCCTACGGAACGGTTGAGAATGCTGTAAAAGCAATGAAACTTGGAGTTTATGATTTCATAGAAAAGCCTGTAGACCCTGATAGACTTGTGCATTTGGTAAATCGGGCATGGAAGGAGCAAAGGATCTTGCGGGAGAATATTATTCTAAAAGAGGAATTAAGCAAGAATTATGGATTCTCGAATATTATTGGAAGGAGTAAAGAAATAAAGGAAGTGGCAAAACTTGCACAGAAGGTGGCAAAAAGTGATACAGCGGTGCTCCTCACGGGAGAGAGTGGAACAGGGAAAGAACTATTCGCACATGCAATTCATAATATGAGTCCAAGAAAGAAAAATCCGTTTGTAGCAATTAACTGTGCAGCAATTCCTGGTGAACTTCTTGAGAATGAACTCTTTGGTTCCGAAAAGGGAGCATTTACAGGCGCATTTAAGCGGAAAATCGGAAAGGTTGAACTCGCAGACTCAGGCACACTTTTTTTTGATGAAGTGGGAAGCATACCTCTCCATTTACAGCCGAAATTCCTGAGATTTATTCAGGAAAAAACATTTACAAGATTAGGTGGTGAGCAGACAACTAAGGTGGATGTAAGAATTATAGCAGCTACTAACAAAGACCTTAAGTCTGAAGTCAGGAGGAGGGAATTCAGAGAGGACCTTTACTACAGGTTGAGTGTTTTTCCTATTGAGATTCCTCCACTGAGAAAAAGGAAGGAAGACATTTTACTTCTTGCAGAACATTTCATAAACAACTTTGTTAATGAGTTAAGAAAGGGGAAGATGGAACTTGCTTCAAAGACGAAGAAGCTTTTGGAGAGTTATCCGTGGCCAGGAAATATCAGGGAACTGCAAAATATTATTGAAAGAGCAGTTATATTGACGGAGGGAAATGTAATAAATCCCGAAGATATTGGAATTAAAGAATCTATGAAGGGTTTAAACAAGGAGATAGAAATAACGGAAGATATGAGTTTGAAGGAAGCAAGAAAAGTCGGTCAGGAGATTGCAGAAAAGAAACTAATTCGTTCGGCTCTATTGAGGACCAGTGGGAATAAATCACGTGCGGCAAAGATACTCGGCATAAGTTATAAGACACTTCTTGAGAGAATAAAGGAATTTAATATATAGTGGAAATTAAAGTCTACAAATTTGGAGGCACAAGTCTTGAAGGAAAAGAAAGATTGAAGAATGCCGTTGCCAGCTGCGCAGCTGATATCAGGAAAGGAGCAAAGGTTCTGTGTGTTGTATCTGCAATGGGGAAAACAACGGACAAATTGTTCAACTTTGTCCAAGAAACCAACCCTCTGGCAACGATAGATGATTCAATAAGCATTATAGGTTTGGGTGAGATTATATCTGCAAGGTTGTTTGATTATCTTTTGAAGAGGGAAGGTGTGAAATCAACCACAATGGAACCTTCCTCGGCAGAGTGGCCTATATTCTTAAAAAAAGATGGAACACTTGACAGGAGAGTTTGCTCTCGAAAAGTCAATAAATACCTTCCCGGTTTGCTCGGGAAATTCGATTGTGTGGTTGTTCCTGGATTTGTTGGTTTGAAGAAGGATGGAAGCTGGGGTTCCCTGGGAAGAGGTGGAAGTGACCTGACTGCGTTTATACTTGGGAAATTTCTCGGCGCGGGAGAGATTATAATTGTGAAGGATGTGGATGGTATATTTAATGCAGACCCTCGTGTATTTACTGGTGCAAAGAAACTAAAATATATTACTGCCGATGAGCTATCGAGTATGTCTTCTTTTGGGGCAAAAGTTATACATTCGGATGCGCTGTCTTTTAAGGCAAAGAACCAGAAAGCAAAAATTGTTCATTTCTCATTCGGAAATCTTGCCTATGAAGGAACCGTTGTGGATGGAAAAGTAAAAAGGAAGTTGTTTATTCTTGAAGAGAAACTCTGTTTGATTTCGATATACAAAGATGAAATAACGGGTGAACGTAAACTCATAAAGGCTGTCACAAATAAGGTTCTTGATGTAACGAAAATCTTTGGTATTACCCTGGGTATTGATTATCTTGGTTTTTATGTACCCTCATCAAAGTCGCCGGAAGTCTTAGGAAAACTTGGAGAAATTTCCAAGAAAAAGGCTTTCAGTCTCATCCAGCGAAATGATATTGCTTTGCTCATTATGAAAAGAGAATCAGCTGTTAATCTTCCAGGAATGATAAACTATCTTCTGACTCCCTTGAGCAAGAAAGGTATAAATATTGTGGAGACGATTACTATCGGTAGAGAAATTCTTGTCTTTGTTAAATGGGAAGACAGAAATAGAGCGATGGATGCGCTCAAGAGAAGGAAGGTAAAGAAATAAGATGGTTGCGCAGATTTACAGACGATTATACAGATTAAATTTGTATATTAGGAATCGGTGTAATCTGACTTTTTAATCTGTGTAATCAGTTACAATGATTGTAACAGGAGGTATCTATGTTTACGGGTTCAATTGTTGCACTTGTTACACCGTTTGATGATAAAGGAATCAATTTTAAGACATTGAAAAGATTGTTCGAGCACCACAAGAATGGCGGTACGGATGCTATACTACTTGCCGGGACAACAGGAGAATCGCCAACTCTAAGTCATTCCGAAAAGATTGAGCTATTCGGGTTTGGGAAGAAGAATACGGATATTCCGATAATCGCAGGAACAGGGAACTGCAATACTTCAGAGACTATTGAGTTAACAAAAGAGGCTGAGGAAATCGGAGTTGATGCAGCACTTGTTATCACACCTTACTATAATAAACCAACTCAAAATGGAATGTATGCACATTTCAAGAAGGTTGCTCGCAGCACTGATTTGCCTATTATTATCTATAATGTGCCTGGTAGAACAGGAGTTTCAATCTCTCCGGAAGTGGTTGCCAAATTGTCTGAGATTTCCAATATTGTTGGAATCAAGGAAGCAAGTGGTTCTCTCAAACAGTGTTTCGAAATAATCAAAAAGACACATAGCGATTTTATTCTTCTTTCCGGTGATGACGCATTAACTTTGCCCATTATGTCCTGTGGAGGAAAAGGTGTTATCTCAGTAACTGCCAACATTGTTCCTAAAATGGTAAAGGAAATGGTTGATACTTATCTTAAAGGTAACTTAACCGAAGCAAAGGAGTTGCATTACAAGCTTTTGTCTTTGACGGATTCAATGTTTATTGAGACAAACCCAATACCGGTGAAGACTGCTGTCGGGCTTATGGGTTTTGATGTGGGCTCCTTAAGACTGCCGCTTGTTGAGCCAAGTAAAGATTCGCTCGAGATAATAAAGTCCGAGCTCAAGGCAATAGGAGCGCTTTAAGATGATCAGGATAATAGTTTCAGGGATTCATGGAAGAATGGGGAAAGAGATAATTTCGCTTGCAGAAGGGTTTAACGATGTCAAGATTGTCGCTGGTTATGATAAGGTAAGAGGAGATATTTTTGTTCCTGTTGTAAGCGATGTAGAAAAACTGCAAAATAAATTCGATGTTATTATTGACTTTTCCTCACCCGAGGCAACAATGAAAGTATTGACTTTCGCTGTAAAAAATTCGAAACCCATAGTCATTGGGACTACAGCGTTTGATAACCGCCAAAACAAAGAGATAATGAAGTTATCAAAAAAAATACCCATTTTTAAGGCATCCAATATGTCGATGGGTATTAATGTTGTTATGGAAGTTCTTAAGAATCTCCCTGATATAGTTTATAAGGACTTTGATGTTGAAATAGTAGAAACACACCACAGCCGAAAAAAGGATAGTCCAAGCGCAACGGCAAAAACAATTGCACAGTTAATAGCTGAAAGAGTAGGTAAGAAGAGATTTCTCTACGGAAGAAAAGGGAAGGAACTAAAACGTAGAAAGGGTGATATTGGCTTACACTCACTTCGAGGTGGAACCATTATAGGAACCCACACAACCTATTTTCTGGGGAATGATGAGTCTATCGAGATTACTCATAGAGCCAATTCAAGAAGCATTTTTGCATATGGAGCCATGATAGCCGCTAAGTGGATTGTCAGGGAAAAGCCAGGTCTTTATTCGATGAAAGACTTGTTCTAGTTTGGAGTGAAATAACTCCTGTTATTGCGATGTTGCTGAAAAGATGTCATTCTGAGCGAAGCGAAGAATCTTGGTTTTCCTATTATACTAAACTTCTTTAGTATGGAATTACTAATTACTAAATTACCAAATTACTTAATTACTAAAAAACGGAGGAAAGTTTGAACTATAGGCAGATTGCCCATTTAATAGGAAGTAGTAAGAAGAAAACACCATCAAAGCTTTTTTTAAGAGGAGAATTTAGAGATAAAGATTTTTCGCGTTGCAAATTCAATTATTTCGGCGAAGGTAAGTTCTGGGTGCTGATAGGAGACTTTAGACCCGCTAATGATTGGTTAAAAAAACATAAGGGAAGGGTTAAGGCGTTTCACTGGGAGATTACTGCGAGAAACAGCGCATTACCGCTTGCTGATTTGACAAAATTCGATGCGCGTATAGAACCTGGTGCGATAGTAAGAACAGGTGTAAAAATTGGAAAAGCCTGTGTTATAATGATGGGAGCAGTAATAAACATTGGAGCCGTGATTGGCGAGCGAACAATGATAGATATGAATGTTGTTGTTGGTGCAAGAGCAAAAATTGGAAAGAGGTGTCACATAGGTGCGGGCTCAGTGATTGCCGGCGTGCTTGAGCCACCCTCAGAGAAGGGTGTAACCATTGGAGATAATGTTCTTATTGGTGCAAATGCTGTTGTATTGGAAGGTGTTAGGATAGGGAACGGCAGTGTTGTAGCAGCGGGTGCTGTTGTCATCAAGAATGTTCCTGCAGCTGTTGTAGTTGCAGGTGTTCCAGCGAGGGTAATAAAAAAAGTAAGCGACATAAAAGACAGTTCAAAAACTAAAATATTAGAAGAATTACGCGGATAACCTTTGCTCTGTCATTCCCGAGTAAGTTAAGTCCCCTCTATCAAGAGGGGACTTAGGGGGTGTAATGTCATTCTGAGTAATCTTTTCCATATTTACCCCGTTAGATGTTCCTGTCCCGTTAGATGCTTGCTATCTAATGGGATACTATCTAACGGGGTTAACTCAGGAAGAATCTAATCCTTTTGTTATCATTTCAACATCTTATCAACCGTCGCCACAAGGTCATCATGCATTTTCTTTTCTTTGGGGTTGAAAACTTAATAATCGGATGAAGAAAAGATTTTTCATTTGACATAGCAGAGAATAAGTGGTAAAGTATTTGCGACAAGAGAAAGTGATTTATTCAATCTTGTAAGGAGGGAATAATGAGTGTAAAAGAAAGGTTATTGAAAGAGGTCAAAAATTTAGATGAAACAAGTGCAAGATGGATGCTTGGCCTAATTCAAACTGGCAAGGAAAAACAGATTAAGAAGAGACTACTAAAAGCTGCAGGAAAAGGTATTTTTCAGGTTCCTTTAAGAATAAATGCACACAGTGTTGAACCGATTAAGGGGAAAGGAAAACTCCTTTCAGAAATTGTTTTAGGACAGAGATAATGAAAGTGTTTTATCTGGATACAAGTGCTTTAGTAAAACGTTACTATGAAGAGCCTGGAAGTGCCTATATTAACCATATTTTTGAGACATCATTATATACTATTACATCAATAATAGCATATCCTGAAGTTTTATCCGCATTATCAAGAAAGAAAAGAGAACGGAATATTTCAAAGAATGATTACGATTTTGCCTTAAAGAACTTTAAATTAGATTGGACTGATTTCTATATAATAGGTGAACTTACAAATGAAATAGTAGAAAGAACTACTAATCTTTTTAGGGACTATCCATTGAGGGGATTTGATGCTATACATCTTGCGACCGCTTTAGTTACAAAAAGAGAATTGAATACTTCTGTTGATTTTCTATGCTCTGATAAAGTCCTTTTGGACGCTGCAAAAGGAGAAGGGTTAAGAGCAATAAACCCAGCTCTTAAAGAAAAAAAGTAAAATAAATTTCACTGTCTGAACTTTATATAGCGGTTAGAAATTTTACATTTTTTAATGGGGTTTGCGTCCTCCATCGCTCAATCGTCTTGAGTAATAGTTTAGCCGATATGTTATGTTTTGTTAAGACATCCACAATACTCTTTTTTTTTATTCCTTTTTATGTAAAATGAGACCGAATTTGCAGAGAAACAATTTCTATTTTTCAGCCCGACCCCGCTATATCTGACCTCGGTATATCAAAGTTTTATTAACCTGAATCTCCCAACATTCTCAGTTCCAAGTGAAGCAGAGAGTATATACAGCCCTGAACTTAGCCTCTTTATTTGCTCACCAGAAATGATTATTGAAGAAGGTGTATGAGAGTAAGTCTCCTCATAAACTTTTCTCCCACAGATATTGTGAAGAGCAATCCTTAAAGGATTTTGGCTTGGCATAGTGAGCTTAATCCTAATATTATCCATAAACAAAGAAGGAACAAACAAAACTTGGTCGTGTTCATATGAATCCAAAACATCTCGTTCATTTATGCCTGCCGGTCCAAGACTTATAACAGTGAAATCATAATCAGTGCTACTGCCAGAGCTCCCGCCTGCGGCATAGATATTCCCATACGAACCCTGAATAATTGAACTGGCATAATCTTGAAAATTTCCAGGTCCATTATACCTGTAAACCCAGTTTGTATCACCTGCACTTGTTAAACTTATAACAGTAAAATCATAATAACTTCCGAAGCTCCCGCCTGCGGCATAGATGTTTCCATCCGAACCCTGAACAATTGAATTAGCACAGTCATAATCATTTCCAGGTCCATTATACCTGTAAACCCAATTTGTATCACCTGCACTGGTTAAACTTATAACAGTGAAATCATAATAAGTGCCAGTGCCATAGCTCTCTCCTGCGATATAGATATTCCCGTCCGAACCCTGAACAATTGATCGGGCTCTGTCCAAACCATTTCCAGGTCCATTATACCTGTAAATCCAATTCGCATCACCTGCAGTGGTTAAACTTATAACAGTGAAATCATAATCAGTGTCAGTGCTATAGCCTGCGGTATAGATATTCCCATCCGAACCATATACAATTGAATAAGCTTGGTCATAATAATTCCCGGGTCCATTATACCTGTAAATCCAATTTGTGTCACCCGCGGTGGTTAAACTTATAACAGTGAAATCCGCATAAGTGCCACTGCCAGAGCTCGTTCCTGCGGCATAGACATTTCCATCCGAACCGTGAACAATTGAAAAGGCGACGTCATCATAATTCCCTGGCCCATTGTACCTGTAAACCCATCTCTCTGTGCCCGATGTTGTTAAACTTATAACAGTGAAGTCACCATAAATGGCACTCCCAGTGCTGTAGCCTGCGGCATAGATATTCCCATCTGAACCATATACAATTGATTCGGCATAGTCACTACCATTTCCAGGTCCATTATATCCGTAAACCCAATTTGTATCACCTGCACTGGTTAAACTTAAAACAGTGAAATCATAATCAGTGCTACTGCCAGAGCTCCCGCCTGCGGCATAGATATTCCCATCTGAACCATATACAATTGATTCGGCATAGTCACTACCATTTCCAGGTCCATTATATCCGTAAACCCAATTTGTATCACCCGCAGTTGTTAAACTCATAACAGTGAAATCACCGTAACTCGCACTGCCATTGCTGTAACCTGCGGCATAGATATTCCCATCTGAACCCTGAATAATTGATCTGGCATAGTCATCATCATTTCCATGTCCATTATACGTGTAAATCCAATTCTCTACCTGGGCAAGGAGTGTAAGGGGTAAAGAGAACATAACTACAATAACCAGAAACTTCCACACATTTTTGCTTCTCATCTTTTCTCTGTTATAATATTCATTATGCCTGATTTGCACTGTGTTATAGGATGGCTAACAAAGTCTGTTGTTCAACATAAGGTTTTCTCTTATTGTAGAATTCTGTATCATATCTTTTCTACTTTGTCAAGTTTTTTCTCGAGTGCTTTTTGAATTTTTGATAGGGAGTTAATGTACCTATCCCTGTAAAAAAGGTTGCTATTCCGAGTATTTTGACTCCTCTAAAAAGAAGGGATTTAGGGGTGCGTAATCTGTCTTATTGTCATTCTGAGTAATCCCTTCCTTATTGACTATGGAAGAATCTCGTTTTGAGCATTTGTTATTAGCCGTTGGGTGTTCAATCCGCAATCCGCAATTCGAAATCCGCAATGCTGTCTTTGTCATTCTGAGTAATCTTTTCCATATTTACCCCGTTAGAAGTTTACTATCTAATGGGGTTAACTCTGGAAGAATCTCATTATTTCAGTATCTCATTTCCCCCTTTAGAAAAGGGGAGAAAGAGGGATTTGATTGAATTAGGGCGCGTATAAGAGAGGGTGAAAATACTGGGTCGCTTTTGCCTTACAAGTCAATTTTCAGTTTTCAGCCTGACCCCGCTATATCCTGACCCCGCTATATCCCTGCTCCAATCGGGTAGCAAGGTATTTCAAATGGTTGTCATTCTGAGCAATCCGTTCCATATCAACCCTGGAAGAATCTCATTATTTCAGTATCTCATTTCCCCCTTTATAAAAGGGGGAGAAAGGGGGATTTGATTGAATTAGGGAGTGTATAAGAGAGGGTGGAAATACAAGGTCGCTTTTGCCTTACAAGTCAATTTTCAGTTTTCAGCCTGACCCCGGAAGACCCCCCGGAAGACCCCCCGCAAGACCCAGAATGAAATAATTCGCAGATTAACCCTGTGTAATACCATTATGTGAAAGCATTTTGCCATTACACGGGGTAAACCCTGCGTCTAGTTTAGGAACGCGATAAATTTTTTCTGGCGAAGGTTGTAAAACCTGCAACTGCTCCCGCAAGGTCTGCGAGCCAATCGAGGATTGAAGGATTGCGCGAAGGGATTAGATATTGATGAAGTTCGTCAAGTGCGGGAAATAATACTATAATGAGCAGGACTATTACAAAAGAAAGGTTTGTTCGTGTTTTTCTTGTTCTCCATACTATTGTTATCGAATATCCCCAGAGAAAATAGATCAAGAAGTGCGCTATTTTGTCAAGAAAATGAATTTGGGTATGGGGCTGTGGAATTTTTGGAATGGATGTGAGAATGAGAATGAAAAGCGACGCAAAGATTACAGGCAGCCAGGAATGTTTTTTCATTATTCAAGCAGGATTTTTGCGATTGCCTTGTTATCTTTTGCTTCTAAAATGTCCTCTCTTATAGAACCTTGATTAAGAAGGATTGAAATGGACGAAACAAGGTTGACATACTCCTCGTTTCCTGACTCAGGATTTATGATAATGATGAATATATTTATTTTTTCCCTGTCAAAAACCTCTTCTTCGATACCCTCCTTTTTGATTCCGACAACCAGTGATATTCTTTTCTGCACATCGAAATGTAGTCTCACAATAACTACACCTTTACCCATATAAGAATCAATAAGTTTATCCCTTTTCAGGATTACTCCAAGAACAAAGTTGATATCATTGATCTCCTTTCGTTGCGCAAGCAAAGTAAGAAGTTCAGCGTATATTTCTTCGCGCGTTTCACCCTTAAGAGAAGGAATAATATTTTCTTGTTTTAGGTATTTCTTCAGTATATTCATTGACATATTCATAGCACAGCGTTTTCGATTTGTCAAGAGGGAAACTCCAGCAGTTTTTACACAAACACCAATTATGTTTTATGTCGTTGTATAGATTTTTCTTGACTTTTGAATACTTAACTTTTATAAATAGGATAATGAAAAGCGGATACATAACAGAGGAGAATGCAAAAGAGAAAGTCACTACCTGGATGAAGGGATTTTTCCAGTTAAGACAAAGGCATAAGGATAGAAAGTTCGCACCTGAAAGTTCAGCACTTGTAGTGATTGATATGCAGAAGTATTTCATTGATGAAGATGGTGATGCACATATCCCTGTCGGCAGGTTTGTTCTTTCTCAGGTAAAAAGATTGGTTTCGGCTTATTTCATTAGTGGTTTTCCCGTGTTTTTTACCCGATATGGTGTTTCAGAACAACAGAAGGAAGATCCAATGTTGAAGTGGTGGGGAGAAGTTCTTTTGACGGATGACCCGCAGAGTTTGATAGTGGAGGGACTGGATACAGATAAAGGTGTGGTTATCGTTAAGCCAGCGTATAGTGCTTTTTTCGAAACCAATCTCGAAGGAATGTTAAAAAGTAAAGGTGTGAAACAACTTGTTATTACAGGTGTTATGACTCATCTATGTTGTGAAACTACTGCACGTGATGCATTTCAAAGGGGTTATGAGGTGTATTTCGTAATTGATGGGACCGGCACCTACGATGAGAGTGTGCATACGGCAAGCATTTATAATCTTGCTTATGGATTTGCAGTTCCGGTAACTACGGATGAGATTATTGAAAAGCTTCATAAAGAAAAAGTTTGATTGGTTCTATTTGTTGAATTGATTTAATTAGTTAAGAGCATCTTATGAGCACTGCGCAAATGGTATCACTGGTTCGCAATTTGGGAGCGAAGAATGAATGAAGAAACATTAATGAAAATTGCAATTGCGAAGGCAATGGAGGGTGTCAGAAAAGGTCAGGCTCCTTTTGGTGCTTGCATATCAAAGGATGGCGAAGTCATAAGTGCTGCATACAATTCTGTCTGGCAGGATATTGACATAACTGCGCATGCGGAAATAAATGCTATTAGAGATGCTTGTAAGAATTTAAACACAATAGACCTATCGGGATACACTATCTATTCAACAACCGAACCCTGTCCAATGTGTTTTTCTGCAATTTACTGGGCATGTATTTCAGGGATAGTATTCGGCTCAACGATAGAGGATGCAAGAGAACTTGGTTTTAAGGAGATGTTAATTTCAAATGAGCAGATGAAAACCCTATCCCTAAGCAATATTGAGATAAGAGGAGGTTTCTTGAAGGAAGAATGTCTGAAAGTTTTCGAAGAATGGATGCTTCCTCCAGGTAGGAGAACATATTAACTGATTAGAACATGGAAAATAATATTCAAGAGAAAGAAAGCAGAAGCAGATTGTTGAAAGTGTTGGAGAAGAGAGGATTGTTCAAATTGGAAACGGTTGAATCGCAATTAGAAAGAGCTGTTGTGACCGAAATCAGAAATCTCGAAAAGGCTGAAACAGCGGAAGGAAAGGTTGGTTTTCTCCATTTTCTTAAGGTAAGCATAGATAATTTTTCTGAGTTACAGGAGTATGGCGGAGGGATTTTTGAGGATGTAATTATAGAACTGATTTCTTTATTGAAAGAGAAATTACTCAGGAGAGATGATATTATTTGTTTTGATGCAAATCTGAGAGACTACTATATAATTATCGCAGTGGGGAAATCGGATGAGGCTAAGGAAATTGCCATAAGACTCTTAAAAGGAATAAACAATTATTTATTCAAGTGTATTGCAAAAGTGGAATTGGAAAAGTTAAGGGAGAGATTGGGACCTTTGATAAAAACAGATGTGGAAGAAGAAATAAGGAGAAGACTTGAACATATTAAAAATGAGTATGTTAAGCTTACACCTGACGAAGAAAAAAAGATGAGGGAAATAGTAAAACCGAGGGCAATAGAAGAAAAAGAAAAGGCAGATAGGATGTTCAAGGATATTGTGAATGCAATGCAGCGCGACAAATATGAAGAGGTTGTTGTAAAATATGAAAAAGACATTAAATATTCGGGATTAACTGCAAGTATAGGCATAAGCCTTCCTGGCAAGATAAAGGGTGGCAAGGAATTTTATGAGGAGATGCAGGATAAGGAGTTTTTCAAGAAACTTTCCGGAACAATGATGGAATCTGCTGCCGAAGCATGCAGTAATGCACAGGAAAAAGATGGGAACTGCATATTCCAGAGATTAGGAAGTGTGAAAATCGACGGGGAATATCCCTTTGTTCAAATCGAAGAAGACCAAAATTAAATAGGGGCGTTTAATTAAACACCCCTATAGTATTTCCATATAGTCTTTTAAGGGGTAGGTTTTTCACCTACCCCTTAATATGAGGGCAGCCATAAAGGTTGCCCCTACAGTTAAACTTTAGAAGATTACGAGTTTTCCTGTTGTATTTTTATATTGTGTTTTCAGTTTATAGAAATAGATACCACTACGCAGTGGTTTGAATGATAACTCGTATCTACCTGATGAATGAATCCCTGATACCGGTTCACAAACTACTCTTCCAGTGATATCATAGATTTTCAGTGTGATGCTGCTTTTATCAGGAATGCTGAGTTTGAATGTTGCTTTCCCTTTTACCAGTGTGCTAACTTTGAAATCAAATCTCGTAGGTGTCTCAGCGGTTTCTTCCACACCGAGCATATTTGCAATGAAGGAATAGAAGTTTGTGGGTGCATTCACAGGGTCAGTTGATGCATTTGTTGCAACATCGACTGCCCTTATGTAATATCTCACCGTATCATTTGAGTTTGCAACTGAAGGAATTGTATCCGTGAACCAGTCACCTGAGGAATGCATAATTGACATTACCCAGGTTGCGTCTTCGTCTCGTCTGTAGTAAAGAGTAACTGAATCAAGTCCTGAAAGATTGTCAGTTACCTTTGTTGTTATTTCGAACGGACCTGGATAGCCTGTATCTGTCCACACAACTGTTGAATCGATTATTGGTGCAGTTGCATCTACACCGAATGTTTCTGCAGTTGCATAAGGTCCCTGGTTTCCGGCAAGGTCGTAAGCCATAACCCTCCAGTAGTAGAATGCTTCGCTCAGGACTTCCGTGGTTGATGTTCCGACGAGTGTATCAATGATAAGTGGTGAGGTAAATGCTGCATTCGTATCAACCTGGATGATGTAACGAACCGGTGATAATGGTAGTGCACCTTTATCACTGGTAAAGATATGTTCGAAAGTCAC